>OHMN01000664.1_pt1 | contig 30152 bp, 27 predicted proteins | sample 1569361 | NCBI WGS metagenome assembly OHMN01 (sample SAMEA3541508, study PRJEB24748) | human gut metagenome | biome: human gut; feature: human-associated habitat; material: faeces | place: China | collected 2012
GGGCTATCAAGTCAATGTGGTGGGAGAGATTGTGACTACCAGCATTCAGCCGGGAGATCTGTTGGTGATTGGCTCAGGATCGGGAGAGACAGAGGGAAATATCATATTGGCAAAGCGGGTAAAGGCCAAAGGTATTCCGGTTATTCTGATCTCCACCAACAAAGAATCGACCCTGGCGCAGCTTGCGGACATTACAGTGATACTGAAGGCGCCTACGAAACGTCCCGACAATACGGTGCAGACCGTTCAGCCCATGGGCAACCGGTTTGAGCAGTCCCTGCTGCTGTATACGGATATGGTGATTATGGAGCTGATGGAGATCAAGCATATGACTACAGAGCTGATGCGGAAAAACCATACGAATCTGGAATAGGCGGACAGGGAGGAAAAACATGGCGTATGGATTTATCATGTCCGGCCATGTCAGGTTGGAAAACTAGGCGCTGGATGACGGCAAAAAAGAAATAAGGGCGTTGGGGAGCAAAGCTCTTATTGTGACGGATCAGGCAATGGTCAGACTGGGAAATATTTCTTGGCTGCAGGTTCCTGTTTAATACCGGTTAGCTTCAAGGAGAAATATCCAGCACAGCTGGTGATGAACATTGAAAAGTGAATATTATTCGAAATGAATAAAAATGAGTATGAGAAACAGACATAACTGTCGCTATGCCTAAACTGACTGTGAACAGCGGCAGGCTTATTCTTGTGTGGACAGCAGATTCATGGTATGATGAAAACAACAGGAAATGAATGTATTTGAGAGGAGTTGTCTGAATGAAGAACCTGAACATCCCTGTGGGAATTTCCGATTTTGAGAAAATCCGCAGAGAAGGATTCTACTATATAGATAAAACCGGTCTGGTAAAAGAACTGCTGAATCCCAAACCGGCAGAGGTAACACTGATCACCCGCCCCCGACGTTTCGGCAAAACACTGGCAATGAGCATGCTGGAAAACTTTTTCGATATCAAAAAGAACAGCCAGGATCTGTTTGCAGGACTGGAAATTTCAGCCAGTGAGGAATTGTGCAGCCAGTGGATGAATCAGTGCCCTACAGTATCTCTGTCCTTTCGGCAGGTAGACGGGCTGGATTTTTCCAGTGCTTACGACATGCTGACCATGGTGATTTCCAATCTGTTTAACAGGCACCGTTACCTGCTGGAAAGCCAGGAAATTTCAGAATTTCAGAAAACAGCTTTTGTGCAGATCGCCAGCCAGAAAGCCACAGCAGGAGAGATCAAGAACAGCCTGATATTGCTTACAGACATGATGCAGACCTATTATGGAAAAAAGGCGCTCCTGCTGATAGACGAGTATGATGTGCCTGTGGCAAAAGCAAATAACAATGGTTACTACGAAGAAATGTTGGATGTGATGAAGGGCCTGATGCAGGCTCTTAAGGACAACCGGGCACTTGATTTTGCAGTGGTGACCGGGTGTATGAAAATTGCAAAGGAGAGCATTTTTACAGGCACAAATAACTTTGTTTCAGATACTATAGCAGATTCCAGGCTTAATGAATATTTTGGATTTGTGCAGAGGGAAGTAGACCAGATCCTGGCAGACGGAGAGATCACAGATAAGAGAGAACTTATAAAACAGTGGTACGATGGGTATCATTTTGGAGACTGGGATGTATACTGTCCCTGGGATGTGATGAATTATGTGCTGGAACTACAGCATAATCCTCAGGCAAAACCTGCAGGATACTGGAAAAACACCAGTGACAATGCCATTATCCGATCCTTTATTGACTATGCCGGAGGCAGCATTACCAGAAAACTGGAAATTCTCATGGAAGGAGGATACATCATCCAGCAGATTGATAAGAACCTGACCTATGACTACCTCCATTCTTCAGAGGATAATCTATGGAGTGTTCTGTATCTGACAGGGTACCTGACACAGGTACGGTCGGAAACTCTGAACCGGGAATTGCCGGCAGGATCTGCAGCATTGCAAATCCCCAATGCAGAGATACGGGAAATATTTGAGACAACAGTGATCCGGTGGTTTGATGACAGTGCAAAAACCTGGAACAGAAACCATTTATTTGCTGCAGTTTGGAAGGGAGACAGTGAAGCTGTCACAAAGGAAATGACAGCCCTCCTTCGCAGAACCATCAGCTACCATGATTACAGAGAGGACTTTTATCATGCATTCCTGGCAGGAATCTTCACAGGAGCCGGATATATGGTAGACTCCAACAAAGAGCATGGAGAGGGCAGAAGTGATATTGTAGTATACGATCCGGTTAACAGCCGGGTGGCGGTCTTTGAAGCAAAATATGCAAAGACAATGGAAAAAATGGAAGCAGAATGTGAACGTGCCCTGAACCAGATCAATGACCGGATGTATACAAAAGAATATGAGGAAGACTATGACCACATCCTCTGCTATGGAATCTCATTTTTCAGAAAACGGTGTATGGTAAAGAAAAAATAGAAACAAACCAAAGAAAAAATTGAATAAGAATACACAAAAGAAGAAACAGTAGTGAACAGACAAGATAGCCTGTAAACTGCTGTTTCTTTTATTAGGATATAGTCCAAAATGCGCTGCAAATTTGTGGAGTATTTTACTCTACGAAAAAAGGCCCCCGGAACTCCCATAAACAGGGAATTCCGAGGGCTTTTGACCATAATTGCAACGGCAAATAGCACCCAAGTCAGCCCACTTTGATCATGATTTTTGCAGGGATAGATTAAATACCATATAAAAACTCCCTCTGTTTGTTAAAAAACTTTGTCATAAACAGAAGAATTTCACAGATTCGTCACAGAAATGTTGACAAATTGTGCTACTGTGTATAAAATAAAGAAAGTTGAAAGGGACTGGAAAAGTCTGAAATCAGATTCGTAGAGTAAAATACTCCACGAATCCTGTCGAAATCTGCGAAAAAGGAATGATCGTCATCTGGCGTTTTGCAAGCTACAGTGAGCTTATCAGGGTTGGCATCTCTACGGTGATCACCTTTGACACGGGTATCATAAAATCTCTATGAGATATGAAATGGAGACTGGAAGGGAAAAGAAAAAATGTATAGGAAAGATTCAGATGGCTGGCTGAAGCATGCTGATTTTATGCTGTTGGACATGATCTGCCTGCAACTGTCATTTATTTTGGCGTATGCCCTTCGCGGGATGGAAATGGATTTATACAGCGATGTTTTGTATCGTAATATGGCTGTTTTTCTTTGCCTGGCAGACCTGGTAGTGATCTTTACAGCAGGCACCATGAAAAGTGTATTGAAAAGAGGACACTACAAAGAATTCGTAGCAACTTTGAAACAGTCTGTCATAGTAGGCGTGCTGGCAATCATTTATCTGTTTGTGATTCAGGAAGGACAGAGCTTTTCCAGGCTGATTCTTTTTACCACTGTGATCATTTATCTGTTTTTTTCTTATATGGTAAGGGAAATCTGGAAGAATTCCTTACATAGAAAAATGAAAAATGGTGGCGACAAGAAGCTTCTGATCGTCACATCCAAAGCTGAGGCAGAGAAGGTGGTAAGCAACATGCAGGAAAACAACTATGCCAGATATTCTTTTGCAGGTGTAGCTGTGATCGATGAGGACTGCACCGGTCAGGAAATCTGCGGTGTTCCTGTGGTAGCCACAAAAAGCAGCACATCCATGTATGTGTGCCAGGAATGGATTGACGAAGTACTTATGGTAATACCCGAGCACCTTCCCTATCCGGAAGATCTGATAGAACAGCTTACGGAAACAGGTGTAACCGTTCACCTGAATCTTTCCAAGATCACCAATAAAACAGGAAAAAGACAATTTGTGGAAAAGGTGGGAAACTACACGGTTCTCACCACAAGCCTTAACTACGCATCCTTCGGTCAGCTTTTCCTGAAGCGCCTTATGGACATTTTCGGCGGTCTGGTGGGCTGTATTTTTACTGGAATTATCACACTTTTCGTAGGTCCTGCAATTTATCTTGCATCACCGGGCCCGATTTTCTTCTCTCAGGAACGTGTGGGAAAGAACGGAAAGAAATTCAAAATGTACAAGTTCCGCAGCATGTATATGGATGCAGAAGAACGTAAAGCAGAGCTCATGAAAGAGAACAAACTGGGCGATGGGAAAATGTTCAAGATGGACTTTGACCCCAGAGTAATCGGGAATAAAGTACTTCCGGACGGAACGCATAAGACAGGAGTGGGCGATTTCATCAGAAGGACAAGCCTGGATGAATTCCCACAGTTCTTTAATGTACTGAAAGGAGATATGTCCATTGTGGGAACAAGACCGCCGTTGATTTCGGAGACCAACCTGTATGAACCGCGACATAAAGCGAGACTTGCAATCAAGCCGGGAATCACCGGTATGTGGCAGGTCAGCGGACGAAGCGATATCACGGACTTCGAAGAGGTTGTGAGACTGGATAAAGAATATATTGAAAACTGGGATATTGGGTTGGATATTAAGATTCTTTTGAAGACGGTGATGGTGGTTGCGAAGAAAGACGGGTCGATGTGATTGTTTTTGCTAAAATTAAAGGGTTGTGCGAGATGGTGCGCACACCAGAACCGCGGGAGTGGCTGAGCGGATATGGCCACAGTGTGGAATAGCCGCAGTGTGAATTTATAGACGACGAATACGAGCAAATACGAAAGAGGAAGAAATATAAACACGAGGGAGAATTAAGTTATGTACGATTATCTGGTGGTTGGCTCTGGCCTATACGGAGCTACGTTCGCGCATGAAGCGCATCAACATGGGAAATCTGTTCTGGTCATCGATAAGAGGCCAAACATTGCCGGTAATATCTATACTGAAAAAGTAGAAGGTATCAATTTCCACAAGTATGGTGCGCACATCTTTCACACGAATAATAAGACTGTGTGGGATTACCTCCAAAACTTTACGGTATTCAACCGTTTCACAAACTCTCCGGTGGCTAACTACAAAGGTGAGTTATACTCCATGCCTTTTAATATGTACACATTCAACAAGATGTGGGGCGTGGTGACACCGGAAGAAGCGCAAGCCAAGATTGATGAGCAGCGGAAAGAAATCTCCGGTGAACCGAAGAATCTGGAAGAGCAAGCCATCAGTCTGGTCGGTAGAGATATCTACGAAAAGCTGGTTAAAGGTTATACGGAGAAACAGTGGGGACGTGACTGCAAAGACCTGCCGGCGTTTATTATTAAGCGCCTGCCTGTACGCCTGACTTTTGACAACAACTATTTCAATGCTCTATATCAAGGCATCCCAATCGGCGGTTATACGCAGATGGTCGAGCATATGCTTGATGGTATAGAGGTAAGGCTCGGCGTGGATTATCTGGAGCATAAAGCGGAACTGGATGCGCTGGCAGAGAAGGTTGTTTATACCGGACCGATTGATGCTTATTTCAATTATTCCCTCGGTTATCTGGAGTACCGTTCCGTTCGCTTTGAAAACGAAATCCTCGACAAGCCGAACTTCCAGGGCAATGCCGCTGTGAACTACACAGATCGAGAAACGCCGTGGACACGCATTATCGAGCATAAGTGGTTCGAGTTCGGTAAGGATGAAAACGGGAATGATTTGCCGAAGACCATAATATCCCGTGAGTACAGCTCTGAGTGGAAACCCGGAGATGAACCGTATTATCCGGTCAATGATGCGAAGAATGGGACGCTCTATGCCGACTACAAGAAGCTGGTCGAGGGTGAGAAGAATATTATCTTTGGCGGGCGACTGGGCGAGTACAAGTACTATGACATGGATGCTGTGGTGGCATCGGCGTTGGAGATGAGCGAGAAGGAATTGGCTTAAAGCCTAATACGGATTAAAAGGGGTAGGCGATATGAGCCAAAATAAATCAAACGAATCATATAAACAAAACAAAGCATTAGACATAAAAATCATTATAGCGGCGCACAAGAAATATCGTATGCCGCAGGATGATATATACATACCACTACATGTCGGAGCTGAGGGTAAGGAGTCAATTGGCTATCAGGGCGATAATACCGGAGAAAACATATCAAAACTTAATCCTTACTTCTGTGAACTTACCGGAATGTACTGGATGTGGAAGAATCTGAAAGCTGATTATTTGGGATTAGCACATTACAGACGACATTTCTGCTTACGGAAGAAGAAAGCCGAGAACGGTGAAGAAAGTAAGTGGAAATCGGTATTAAACAGCAAAGAAGCGCAGATTCTGTGTAAACAATACGACGTTATCGTTCCTGAAAAACGCCACTATGTGATTGAAACCTTAGAGTCGCATTACGCACACACTCACTACATAGAACATTTGGAGAAGACAAGGGAAATCATCAGCGAACGATATCCGCAGTATCTTGATAGTTATGACAAGATTCTTAAAAAGAAAAGCGGATATATGTTCAATATGTTCGTGATGAGAGCGGATTTTGTTGACGAGTACTGCTCGTTCCTTTTCGATGTGTTGCATGAACTGGATAAAAGAGTGGATACGAGCAACTACTCCGCATTCCAAGCTCGGTATCCGGGTAGAGTTGGAGAAATCCTACTGAATGTCTGGCTAGATAAAGAAGTAGAAGCGCAAGGATTAAAGGTAAAGGAAATCCAGCATATACACATGGAACCGATTAACTGGTGGAACAAGGGAACAGCATTTTTGAAGGCTAAGTTCTTAGGTAGAAGATATGAGCACGGCTTCTAAACAGTGCGAAATAGCCGAGAAAAATTTCAGAAAATTAAGGAAAAGGGCTTGACACATGGAAGAGACGACACATAATCGCTTAGCAAGCAAGCAAGCAAGCAAGCAAGCAAGCAAGCAAGCAAGCAAGCAAGCAAGCTTACGGACATTTCGCTTCTCAGGATAGTCGCGACAATAGCAGTTGTATTTCTACATACAAACTCTACACTTACGGACAATAAAGAACTGTTTCAACTAACAGATAATCAGTATCTTTTCTTTTTGTGTGCTTATCGGATGCTTTACTGGGCTGTTCCAGTATTTTTAATGATAACGGGAGCATTGCTTCTAAGGAAAGACAAAGCCATCACATGGGATGTCTGTATAAGGAAATACTGCAAGAGAATATTATTGGCACTGTTTATATTTGGTGTGCCGTTTTCCGTGATGATGATTTCCATGGAGACTAAACAGGTAAGTCCATTAATGATTCTGCAGGCCGTAATGAATGTGATTGAAGGCAAGAGCTTCGGGCACTTATGGTATCTGTATGTGTTGATTGGGGTGTATCTGGTTTTACCATTCCTTAAAAATGCTACAGACAACATGAATGAAAAGACGATGCGAACATTCCTGCTCATACTATTCCTGTTTAACTTTTGTATTCCTCTAATAGAGAGTGTGGCTCGCATTGAGATTTCGTTTATGGTTCCCTTTACTACATTTTCCGTTTTCTATGTGGTGTGCGGTCACTTTCTGGAAGAATATATTGAGGTCGGTAGAAAAATAGCAACAGCTGGATTTGTGAGCATGTTGATTTTTGCTGTAATGGTAGCTTTGTTATCAGGAAGCGGAGATTATCTTGGATATGATAGTCCAATTATTGGATTAACCGGTATATTTGCATTTTTGCTGTTCAAAGGCATGGACATAGATGATGTACACAGGGGGGGGTGGAATGTTGATAGGCTCTGCTTTGGGGTATATCTGATACATCCCGTGTTTATTCATTTTACATACAAGCTTTTGAAAGTATCTCCGGTGTCATTCAATCTGTATTGGCTTGTAATGCCGGTATTTGGGGTGATATTTGTGATTATAGCATTCTTCGGATCGTGGATTATGTCGAAGATAAAACCTTTGAGAGAATATGTGTTGTAAAGAAAATGAAAATAAAGTGTGGCCTTAAAATAAGGTAAAGAAGGAAAGAAGAGGAACACAATGAGTTTAAAAACAAAAATTAAAAATGATATGTGGCAAGTAAATTATGTTGTTCCTTTCGTAAAGAAGCATCAATTTGATGAAAAAGGAAAAGTTGATATGTTGCGGCATGTTGCTAAAGCCTATTCAAAGATCAAAGCCGTAAAGTCGAGTGAAAAGAGAACAGTTGGCTATGACACAAAGAAGCTCCTTGAGACAGTGGAGATTTCATTGGATAGCAAGAGCCGTTTTGTGTATTTCCTTGATGAAGGGAAAACAATTGCCGCCCCAGGGAATATACTGAGCAACTTTACGCTGGACTATGACAAGGTTATTCACGGCTCGTTTGAGGAATTGGCTAAGAAGGCTGCTGGTTCTGATAATTACGGTACAGAAGCCAAGGCGGTAGCAAATGGGATTGAAACTCTCCGTGTGCGCATACTTGAGGCGGTCAAAGCGTCCAGCAACTCCTATAAGAATAATCAGATAAAGTACTTTGAAAATATGCTGACAAGACCTGCGCGGCATTTCGATGAGGCTTTGCAGCGCCTGCTTTTCTTCAACCAGATTATGTGGCAGACAAGGCACCGTTTGAATGGCCTTGGACGCTTGGATTTAATCTTTGGAGACCTGTATGATGCCGATGTTAAGTCAGGGGAAATCAGCTATGATTCTGCTTCAGCTCTTGTAGCTGACTTCCTTAGCTCTTTAAGCAAATATCCGGAGTACAAGAGTGATGCTCTTGAGGGCGATATTGGGCAGATTGCTATCCTTGGTGGCAACAATCCTGATGGTTCATATTTCTGCAATGACTTGACGGAGATTTTCCTGAAAGAGCAGGCTAAGCTTGGCAAGCCAGATCCGAAGACTTTCATCCGTGTGGGGAAAGGCATGCCCGACAAGCTTTTGAAGACTGCTGTGTCCTGCCTTACTGCAAAAACAGGAAGCCCTCTTTTCTCAAATGACGAAGCTGTTGTACCTGCATTGCTCAGTTTTGGAATGCCGGAAGAGGATGCTTATTCCTATTGTGTTTCCGCCTGTTGGGAGCCGTATATCGTAGGGAAGTCGCTGGATCAAAACAACGTGATGGTCTTCGATTACTTTAAGGCTCTGGATAGAGTACTTAACAACGGGCAGGAGTATGCTTCCTTTGAAGCTTTGCTTGAGGCTTACATAAAAGAAAATGAAAAGTGCTTTGCTGAATTTTTGGAGGGTGTCAATGCTCTGAAATGGGCAAAGGATCCTCTGGTTTCCATGTTTATGGACGGCTGCTCTGAGAAACGTAAAGATGTCTCAGAAGGAGCGGTTAAATATAACAACTACGGCGTGACCACGGTTGCAATATCAAATGTCGTGGATAGTCTTTGTAATATCAACAGTCTTGTGTTTGTGGAAAAGAAGCACACATTGGCGGAGATGAACAAGGCAAGGATGAACGATTTCGCTGTTTCGAATGAGGCGAAGGATGCTGATCAGATTTACACGGAGATTACGAGTCTGAGAAAGTCTTACGGTCATGATGACCCTGAGACGGAGGAGCTTGTTAACAAGATTACAGCGTCCGTTGCCACAAAAGCGGAGCAGTATAAGAATACTCTTGGGGGAACTGTGAAGTTTGGTTTGAGTTCTCCTGGTTACAACATCTTGAGCAAGAAGATGCCGGCTGATTTCTCCGGAAGAAAAAGTGGAAAGCCGTATAACACACACATCTCTTGCACCGATGCTGGCTATACGGAAATCGTGGGATTTGCCGGGAAGCTTGAATATGACAAACAGCGGTTCAACGGAAACGTTATTGACTTCTTCATGACAGAGTCGCTGCTTGATACAAATCTGGACAAGTTTGTCCTTTTCATGAAAGGCGCAATAGCATTGGGCTTTTTCCAGATGCAGATGAATCTGATTGACAGCAAGACGTTGATAGATGCGAAGGCGCACCCAGAGAAGTATAAGGGACTCATTGTTCGTGTCTGGGGATTTAGCGCGTATTTTAACGAGCTTCCGGAAAGCTATAAAGACTTGTTAATTGAAAGGGCATTAGCTGCGGAGAAAGTGATGTAAGATATTATGAATAAAAAAATTGATTCACATGCACAATTTAAAATGAAATTTAGAAAGCTTGATAATATGCATACCCTGACAGATTGTGAATTAAAGAGGCTTCAGAATGTAGAATTGGGTATGTTCAGAGATTTCTTGGCTGTTGCTGAAAAATACGATATAGCCTACTCCATGAGTGGCGGAACAGCACTGGGAACTGTCAGACATAAAGGATTTATTCCTTGGGATGATGATATAGATATTAATTTGACAAGGAAGAGTTATAAACGCTTTAAAGCAATTTTTGATGAAGAATTGGGAGGAAAATATGAGCTGTGGGCTCCTGAACTGGGAAGAAATCACGGATTAGCACATGTTCAGATAAAAAAGAAGGGAACGGTTTATAAATCTTTTAATGAGTTGTCAAAATCAGATAATGGAATTTATATTGATATATTTATCCAGGAAAATGTTCCAAACAACGTGATTTTGAGGAAACTGCACGGATTTCTCTGCTTGGCATTTGGCTATTTGCTTACTTGCAGGAAAACATATAATGATATGCCATATTTGAAGCCTTATATTGAGGGAAACGCCGAATTAGAGAGAGCGTTTTCTAAGAAAGAAATTATAGGAAGATTGTTTTCATGGCTTACCTTGGATACCATCAGCAAGTTAACAATAAAAGTATATTCTATGTGCAAAAATAACGGCTCGAAGTTCACATCGATACCAACTGGCAGAAAGCACTATTTTGGTGAGCTACTTTTAAGAAGTGATAGCTGCGAAACGATCGAGATGGAATTTGAAGGAATTAAAGTAAGAATGCCGAAGGGATACGACAATTATCTTTCGAGGTTATATGGTAAGAACTATATGGAAATTCCGCCGATTGAAAAGCGTGAACAGCATCCGCTGATGGAGCTGGATTTTGGCGAGGAATAAGAACAGGGGAACGACAATGATTTATTATGTTGATATAGACCGGGAGAGACGCAATACTGCAGGTGCCAAAGCTCCGGATGATATAGCGGTGCTTTGTCAAAGAAGAGGATATGAGAGAATAGCTATCCCGTTTGCGTTAAAGAAAAAGAATAACATTTTTCAAAGATTTTGGTTGGCGTTTGTTTTGACTGTACATTGGATTAAGGTGCTTGTAAAGCTAAAGAGAGGTGACGTGATTATTTATCAGCACCCGTTTTCCGGAAAAAGATTGGCAGAGAAAATGGTGCCGATAATTCAAAGAAAAGGTTGCTATTTTATTGCCCTAATACACGATTTGGAATCCTTGCGAGGCGGAATCGAAGGCTTTGTAAGGAAGAAGAGGAGGACAAATGAAATCGGTGATAACATTCTTCTGAAACATTTTGATGCTGTTATTTGCCATAACCAGCATATGAAAGATTATCTTGTCTCGAAGGGATTTGCCTCAGAAAGATTGTTTGTACTTGAGATTTTCGATTATTTGACTGATGAGCCTTGCATATTGACTTCGGAGCAAGACCAACTATCTATAGCTATCGCAGGCAATCTTGCGAGTAGCAAATGTGGGTATATTTATAAAATAATTGATGGATCAAATAAGGAGAATCAATCCTTAAAGATTTATCTTTTTGGTAATAATTATGAAACTGACAAGGGAGGTCCCAACATGATTTATGTTGGATCCTTTAAACCAGAGGAATTACCGGGACACCTTAAGGGAAGATTCGGACTTGTATGGGATGGGCCACAGGCAAATACTTGTGCAGGAAATACTGGAAATTATTTGCGGTACAATGACCCGCATAAGACTTCGTTGTACTTAACGGCCGGGTTGCCCGTGATTGTATGGAATGAAGCAGCTGTCGCGGATTTTGTTAAGGAAAATAAAGTGGGTCTACTTATTACTGATCTTAGTGATTTGGAAGAAAAATTATGCGATATATCTGAAACGGAGTACGATGATATGTGCTGTGCTACTAAAAATATATCAGATAAATTAAGAAATGGTTATTATTTTTACAAAGCCTTGGATGAGTGTTTGCGTTATATAAATACTCTGATATAAGAAAATGCGAAAGGCGAAAAACAGCGTTATAAATTATGAGATACAAGTATAAAAGTAATTGAAAATCCCATAGGGCTGAAATTGAAATATAATTTGTATGATTAATGAAATTGTATTTCAAACTTATATAAAGGAGATTACGACTTATGAACATTGCACTACTTATCGCTGGTGGTTCTGGTGCACGTATGCATCAGAATATACCGAAGCAGTTTTTGACGGTCAATGAGCGTCCGGTCATTGTATATACGCTGGAAGCATTTCAGAAGCATCCGGAGATTGACGAAATTGCAGTTGTTTGCATTGAAGGATGGGAATCTGTTCTTTGGGCATATGCGAATCAGTTCAACATTTCAAAGCTTAAGTATGTTGTTCTTGGTGGAAAGAATGGACAGGATTCTATCCGTAATGGCGTATATGAACTTGAAAAGCACCATTCAGCGGAGGATATTGTCCTGATTCATGATGCGATTAGGCCAATGGTTTCTGCTGAGATCATATCCGATTGCATTAGAGTTACACAGGAACATGGAAATGCGATCACTGTAATTCCTTGTGCTGAGGCTATGATGCAGACAGAAGATGGTGAGGTTTCTATTGGCAGTTATCCAAGAGACAGGCTCAAGAGAACACAGACCCCACAAGGATTCCGTATTGGCGATATCTGTGAACTTCATCGGGAAGCACTTAAAGCAGGAATTACAAATTCTGTTGCATCTTGTACATTGATGATAGAAATGGGAAAACAAGTTTATTTTTCGGCGGGATCTGAGAAGAATATTAAGTTAACGACAGTTGAGGATATTGATATTTTTAAAGCACTTCTTGTAGCAAAGAGATCAGATTGGCTGAAGTGATGGTGGATGATATGGACTTACATAATAGCAGAACATATTTAGCTGATTTGGATGTAGCTATCCAGCATACTGTTGATTTGGAGAATTTAAAGGGAAAGTCTGTCGTCATCACCGGGGCAACAGGGACAATCGGCTCTTTTGTGACAGATGTGTTGTTAAGATATAATCAGACTTCAGGAGCCAGTATACATGTGATAGCAGCTGGGAGAAATGCGCAGAAACTCGAAAGCCAGTATGGGAAATTTAAAGGATTTCAACCGATCTCATATGATTTGAATTCTAATATTGATTTCGATGTTGATGTTGATTATATCATTCATGCAGCTGGTAATGCGTACCCTGCGGCGTTTAATGGTGACCCAGTTGGAACAATAATGGGAACTGTAAATAGCACCTACAGATTACTTGAATATGGAAGGACGCACGGTGCTAAAAGATTGCTCTATGTTTCATCAGGTGAAGTGTACGGCCAGGGAGATTTGACCATTGGTGCATTTGAGGAAACTTATTCCGGGTATTTGGATACGCAATCGCCTCGTTCTTGTTATCCAATGGCAAAGAGGACAGCGGAGAACTTGTGCGCATCTTATTCAAAACAGTACGGTTTTGAGACGGTCGTAGTTAGACCGTGTCATACATATGGGCCTTATATTACGCAATCGGACAATCGAGCCAATGTACAATTTTTGCGCAATGTCTTAAACAACGAAGATATTGTTATGAAGAGCGCTGGAACTCAGATGAGAAGCTATAACTATGTCGCTGATTGTGTGTCAGCACTTTTGACTGTTTTGATAAAGGGAAATTCTGGAGAAACGTATAATACTGCAAATCCAGAAGCGAGATGTACAATTGCTCAGTTAGCTGAAACGATTGCAAACAAAGCAGGTAAACAGGTCTTTTTTGCGGATCCGACTGCCGTTGATTTGGCTAATAGATCACCGATTGCAAGGCAGGTTTTGAGTACGAGAAAGATAGAGACCCTCGGGTGGCAAGGTGCATTTACTGTGAATAAAGGAATAGAACACACGCTAAAAATCCTCTGCGGAGAATAAGCTAAAATTTCGCCTGGGATTTAAAATTGCAATGGAGAGTAAGAGGAAGAAAGTTTATGCTAGAAGATTTGAAGAAAATTGTCTGTGAGGTTAATCTTGACCTCGTTGCCAAGGGCGTCGTCATTTACACGTGGGGAAACGTCAGCGGAATATCGGAAGACAGGAAATACATGGTCATTAAACCGTCCGGTGTTGACTACGACGGAATGGCTGCTGAAGACATGGTGGTTGTGGATATTGAGAGTGGTGAGACTGTTGATGGCAAATGGAAGCCTTCTTCTGATACCAAGACCCATCTGGAATTATATAAAAGGTATAAGGAGATAAAAGGAATCGTTCATACGCATTCCACCAATGCTGTAGCCTTTGCACAGGCTGGCATGAACATTCCGGCACTCGGAACAACTCATGCGGATTATTTCTACGGAGACATTCCTTGTACAAGAGAACTGAGTGAAGTCGAAGTCATGGAAGCCTATGAACTGAACACCGGGAAGGTCATCATCGAGACGATTGAAAGATTGGGGTACGACCCAATGGCGATTCCTGGTATCGTGGTGAAAAATCATGGGCCATTCGCTTGGAGAACAAGTCCTGCTAATGCTGTATATAATGCTGTGGTCATGGAAAAGGTTGCGGAAATGGACATCAAGACTTTGGCTTTGAATCCGAATGCCGAGATAAAGCAGTATGTGTTGGACAAGCATTACATGAGGAAGCACGGACCGAACGCTTATTATGGACAAAAGGTTCAATGATTTATTTAAGGCAAGTGATATCTTAATAGAAGGAATGGGTATTGATGGGTAATTTGGTTGTTTTAATAGTAATTTATGCCGTGTTGTTGGTGTTTTGTTTGATGAGCTCATACAGAAATGCCTTGATGACACCTCAGTTTGCCTTTGTCGTTGGATTTTTTGTACAAGCCGTATTTGCAATAAAATATGTTGAAGTATGGGATTTGAATTTATCAAGTGCAACAATGTGGGTTCTAGGAGGCGGATCAATACTCTTTGTTGTTGTATCTTTTTCAACCCAATGGACACGGCGATTTACTGTCGTAATCAATAAAAAAAGGGAAAATTTAGGGCAGAATAATTCTTCTGCTTTGATAAAAAATAGAAATGAGAGCAAAATAAACTCTTTGAAATTATTTTTATTTGCTGCATTTCAAATGGTCACGATTATGTTGATTATAGCCTTTTTAAGAGGATTGTCTGGTGAATCACTAGCTGACGCTATTTATGTTTTTCGCTATGCAAATACATTTACAGAAGATAAGATTGCTATACCAATGATTGTTAAACATATGAGAAATTTTTGTATGGCTTCAGGGTACATTTGGGGATACATACTTGTGTATGATATTATTCAAAAATCTGGAAATAATAGAATGCTGCTTGTTGTCAACATTGTGTTAAGCGGAGTGTGTGGCGTGATATTTGGTTCGCGCACACCGCTATTTTCATTGCTCGTGGCTATAGTTACACAATATTTGTTATTGAGAGAAAAACAAACAGGAAAAAAGCGCAGACTTCCTTTTAAATATGTTATGGTGTGCATTCTAGGATCTATTGCTGCATTGATTTCTTTTCAAACCCTTGGAAACTTGCTTGGTAGAAATTCAACAAGGTCACCAATGGATTATTTGGCAATGTATTTATCTGCGGAGATTAAAAATTTGGATACGTTTATTAAGGCAGGGAGATTCGGTGCTGACATAACAGAAAACCAAACTTTTGCTGTAGCAATAAATTGGCTTTGCGGGAAGATTTTTCCGAGTGATTGGTCGCATGAATTGAATCTTCCATTTAAGTATATTAATGGATTCAGCTTGGGAAATGTGTATACAACTTATTACTCTTTCTTGTATGACGCAGGTTATGTTGGCGTTGTTATATTTGTGATTTTTATGGCTATTTTATCTCAAAAAATTTATTTAAAAGCAATCCGATCTAGTAAGGTAAAAAATGATTGGATTGATTTGAATGTCCTGGCTTATTCATATATGTACTATACAATTTTGTTTTCTTTTTTTTCAAATAAATTTTACGAAGAGATTTTTTCTCCTAGGTTCCTTTACTATCTAGTATGGTGGATAGCTTTAAAATTTTTGTGTGAGTTAAAGCTGAAAACCAGGGGGAGACTGTCCGAAAACTAGGATGAGTCTTCACTGAAATTAAGATTGATTCACTCACATGGGTGTTCAATATAAATAAAAAATGTACATTGCTACGAATTTTATTTTCGTAGCAATGACACATAGAAAGAAGAGGGGCTAATTTTATGCTGAAAAATCAAGTTTTCGGACGGTCTGGGGGGGAGAGAAATATGACACGCAGATTACGATAATGCGTGTAATCCTTGTCGTGTTGGTTGTAATAGGACATGGGATATTCTACACAATCGATACTAATTTTGGTGGAATATACATTTATGAAGCGATGAATGATGCGGGGATAAAAGATACAGCATTCCATGAATTGCTGCTTTATGTGTCTTCTTTTATTTATTCTTTTCATATGCCTGCATTCTTTTCGGTTTCCGGAATGCTTTTTTTTAGGCAGATAGAAAAGGGAAGATACAGAAGTCTCAAATCTTTAGCTGTAATAAAATTTAAGCGACTTATTGTACCTTTGATATTTACATGGATGATTGTAAATATTCCTATTAAATGGATTTCAGGATATTATAAGGATTTGGAACATCCCTTTTTTAGTGCTTTATTTCAAGTTCTAGTTCCATATGATGTTTATTTGTGGTATCTGGAATCATTGTTTTTGGTTTTTATCTTAGCTTATATTATAGAAGGGTTTTGCAGGAAGCATCAGAAAGTTGGAGAATTTATATTTCCAGCCGCGTTATTAATATGTGGCATAATCGTTCAAAAAGTCCTTGGTAAAATGCTGATTTTAGGCAATCCCATTAAATATGTGTTTTGGTTTTACATGGGAAAGTGGATAGATCAATGCAGATTTCCAATAAAGAGCAGATTCCAGAGGTTGATAAATATAGCGGCTTTTTTCGCGGCATATGTTATTTCGTTGAATATCCCACATGGTGGTTGGATTATACGTGAGACGATTACTCCATTTATAGGGACTATCTTGTTGTGGGACTTGTGTGCAAACATTTTGAGTATGATTTCGCAACAAAGCAAAGATAGCTTGAATAATGCCGCTTCTTATGCGTTTGGAATTTATTTGTATGCTGACCCGATAAATTATCTTATCTTGTGGGGTGTGAACGAAATTATTGGCGTTTGCATTTTGGGCTCAGAACTAGGAGCAATTGCGGTGTTTTTATCTCGCATTCTTCTTTCGACAGCTTTTGCTTTTTGGGTGGTCTGGATCTTGAAAAAGATCAATTTGAAAATCTGCTTATATTAGATTTGGAGGAAAGATGACTGACTATTATAAAATATCGCTAGATGAAATGCCTTTATTTGATGAATTAGGCAATAAAAGCATACTGATTACTGGAGCAACAGGCTTGATTGGCAGTGCAATTGTTAACTCTTTTTTATCATATAATGAACATTCACCAAAGAAAATCCATACCATTCTTTATGTGCGAAATATGAGAAAAGCACTGGATTTATTTGGTGACCGTGCAGATATTTCTTAACAAGCGGAATCTTTAATACAGCGATTTTGGTTATCGCTGGTGCTTTCAGCTATTTTATGATTTTGCTTATTTTGCGGGATGAGTTTTTCTTGTCAAATGCAATTGGCGCTTTGAAGAAAATGAGGGCTAAGCTCAAAAATTAGAATATTATGTAGCATAGCCTATCGTTGGAGAATTTAAGCTTGTCAGTAACAAATTTGTAAGAGGGAAGTGATTTAAATTTGATATGATACCTGAAAAGAATATCCTCCTCACCAATATCCAGCGTTTCTCTCTGCACGACGGCCCTGGAATTAGGACTACGGTTTTTCTTAAAGGCTGTTCAATACACTGCCCTTGGTGTAGCAATCCGGAAAATTTACTGCACAGAGAGCAAAGGTATGTAAGGAAGAATCATAACGGTAAAGTTGAAGAAGAAGGAACCTATGGAAAATGGTATAGCCCAGATGAGCTGTACGCCGAAGTTGTAAAAGATAAAGCGTTTTACGGTTCCTGTAATTCTAATTCGGTTACTTATCTGGACTCCCTTACGGGTGGAGTGACGTTCTCTGGCGGCGAGTGTATGCTCCAGATGAAAGAGCTTGATCCTATGCTTCAACGGCTTAACGATGAGCAAATCCACATAGTTGTGGAGACAAGCCTTTTCTGCTCATCAGCACAACTTTCCATTGCAATCAAGCATATAGACCTGTTTTACGTTGATATTAAGGTTCTGAGTGATGATTTGTGCTCATCTTCTCTCGGTGGAAAGATTGAGCTATATAAAAACAATCTTGTGACATTACTGAACAGCGGCAAGCCAGTTGTCTTTCGCTTGCCGGTTATCGGCGGTTACACGGATAGTGAGGAAAACAGGAAAGCTGTGGTTGAACTGATAGAATCGAAAGCCAAAAGCTATTCGAACCTTTTGAAGATTGAAATCCTCAAGGAACATAATCTTGGAACGAATAAGTATCAGTCGTTGATTGATGGCGGGAATGAGATAATGCTGCCAGAATATAATGGCGTAAGTGATGAGCTGATGGGGCAGTATAAGATAGAAATTGAAGAGGGGCTGAGGATCGTTGGAAGTTCAATACCTGTGGAAATCTGCAAAATTTGAACCACCAGTATTCCGCCACGCCTTGCCACTTGACTATTGACAGGGAGCACATTGGGGTCAGACCGTGCGTCCAGCTAAGGGTATATAGTCCGGTGTGTGGAAGCCCCATCAAATAAGCTGCTAACCACAGCATTTGAAGCGAGTCTTGAGTCTGTCGCGGTAACGTTGCAGGCTAAGCGTAGACAGCAAGATAACAGGGATAGCTATTGAGCACCGAAATCCTAAAGTCACCAGAGGGTCGACATCGTGGTCTGGATGGAAGACAACATATGTATTTATCGTTATGGTGAGATTTTACATACCTCTGCGGTGTTGGTTGGAACTATTCATGTTATACAGGGAATATATATCAACTGGAGAGAACCTGCATTTTCTTCTGTAGTGTGTAAACAGAAAGTATGCCTGACAACCAGAAGAAGGATGGTAAAAGAAATGCAGGTAGTCGGAGGTCCGAATAGTACCAAGGAAGGTATGAACAAAAATAAATACCAGAGGGAAGTCAAGAGAGAACTGTTCCTCACAGTTCTGACCTGCGAAACTATATCAAAGAGGAAACATTAGCTATACACAGGGATAGAGGTACTAATGGAAACGAAATTGGCGAGAATATCACAATTATCAAACGCAAAGGAAAATCCAGATATGGTATTTACGTTTTTAGGACATCTGCTTAATAAGGAAATGCTTAAGAGCTGTCATGCCCAGATGGATGGAACGAAAGCTGTAGGAATTGATGGGATTACCAAAGAGGAATACGGGAGAAGTCTGGAAGAAAACATAAACGCTCTTATAGAACGTCTAAAGAAAAAGTCCTATAAGCCGAAACCAGCAAGGCTGGTGGAAATACCGAAGGACAATGGAAAGATGCGACCGCTCAGTATCTATTGTTACGAAGATAAGCTGGTGCAGGAAGCACTGCGCAGAATACTGGAAGCGGTGTTTGAACCAATGTTTTATGATGAAATGATGGGATTCCGACCCAACAGGGGATGTCATAAAGCAATCCGAAAATTAAACCTGATGTTGGAGAGAAAACCAACAAGTTATGTATTGGATGCAGACATTAAAGGGTTCTTCCAGCATCTTGACCATGAATGGATCATACGTTTTATAGGATCAAGGATCAAAGACCCCAATATCATCCGTCTTGTCAGGCGGATGCTGAAGGCAGGGATTATGAACAACTATGAATTTGAAGAAACCGAAGAAGGAAGTGGACAAGGTTCTGTCTGTTCTCTTGTAATCTCCTGCATCTATATGCATTACGTACTGGTATGGTGATTTAAAGAGGTGATAACACCAAAGCTGAAAGGATATGCAGGTCTGGTCGTATATGCCGACGATTTTGTGGTAACATTCCAGTATAAATCGGATGCAGAGTGGTTCTATGAACATCTGAAACATAGAATGGGACACTTTGGATTAAGCCTCGAGGAAGAAAAGAGCCGTCTGATAGAGTTCGGGCGTTATGCAAAAGAAAGATGCAGAAAAACCGGAACGAAACCAGGCACTTTTACTTTCCTGGGTTTTACACACTACTGTTCCAGAAGTAGGAATGGCAGATTCAGAGTGAAGAGGAAAACAAGTAAGAAGAAGTCTGCAAAGAAGTGCAGAGAAGTAAATCTTCTGTTAGTGAAGATGAGAACATGCAGATTAAAAGAGATGATTGAAAAACTTAACCAGATACTAACTGGTTATTACCATTACTATGGAATTACGGACAATACAGAAAGTATAACAGCATTCCGATATAACATCATGAGAAGCCTGTTCTACTGCCTGAACCGGAGAAGCCAGAAGAAAAGCTATAACTGGATAGAATTTCTAAATATGCTGGATAACAGCTATCCACTGGTAAGACCTCGGATATATGTCAATATATATGAATGATAATGTGAACGATTCGTTTCGCAAAGAGCCGGATGCGGGAAAGCCGCACGTCCGGAATTCTGTGAGAGGTGTACGACCGTAAGGGGTTCACCTACTCGACCCATGAAATCCACAAGAAATATTAAGAATGCAACTGGCAATGATAAATTTCAAAAAGATTTCACATATTGGGTTATTGCATGTACAAAATACGTTAGAAAAGTACAGGGAGAACAGCTTTGAAAAAAACTTCAATTAAAAAGAACTTTATAATGAATGCATTGCTTACAATGTCATCGTTCATTTTTCCATTGATTACGTTTCCATATGTTTCGCGTATCTTATCACCGGAGGGGACTGGAAAAGTGTCTTTTGCAACTTCGGTGATTGCTTATTTTGCGCTGTTTGCGCAGCTGGGAATTCCCACTTATGGAATCCGGGTGTGTGCGAAGGTACGGGATGATAAAGTTGAATTATCCAGGACTGTGCAGGAAATATTTGTTATTAATGTTGGTATGACGGCAATAACATATATTGCATTCGGAATTGCTTTGGGATGTGTACCTCGTTTGCAGGCAGAACGTCTATTATTTTTGATTATGAGTACCACATTGTTATTTAATACAATTGGTATGGATTGGCTGTATCGTGGATTGGAGAAATATACATATATTACACTTAGATCTATTTTATTTAAATTTATAGCACTCCTTGCTATGTTTGCATTGATCCATCAGAAGAGTGATTATGTTATTTATGGCGGAATTTCTATTTTTGCTGCGTCAGCTTCGAATATTTGTAATTTAGTTAATGTCCACCGTTACATTCATCTAAAACCTGTCGGAGACTACAATTTTCGGAGACATTTGGGACCAATCATGATTTTCTTTGCGATGTCATGTGCTACGACAATTTACACTAACCTGGATACGGTTATGTTGGGGTTTATTAAAACAGATGCTGATGTTGGATATTATAATGCTGCTGTAAAAATCAAGGGTGTATTATTGGGAATCGTTACTTCTCTGGGAACTGTGCTATTGCCAAGGGCTTCTTATTACATAGAGCATCATGAAATGGAAGAATTCCGGAGAATTACGAAAAAGGCTATTAATTTCGTTTTCCTGATTGCGGTTCCTTTGACCGTTTATTTTATTTTGTATGCAAAAGAAGGGATTCTGTTTTTATCAGGAGATGCTTATATTTCAGCAGTTGTTCCAATGCAGATTATTATGCCTACGATTCTGTTTATAGGTCTGACGAATATTATGGGGATTCAGATGTTGGTTCCATTGGAACGTGAAAAAGTGGTTTTGTATTCGGAAATTGCAGGAGCAGTTGTTGATCTGATTTTGAATGCAATATTGATTCCACAATTGGCATCAGCAGGAGCAGCAATTGGTACTCTTGTGGCAGAAGGTGTTGTCTGGATAGTACAGTTTATTGCATTAAGAAAAGAAGTTACACCAGCTTACAGGAATGTACGTTATGGCGCAGTTATATTAGCAACAGTTGTTGGAGTGGTAAGTTCAAGCTGGGTTAAGATGCTGGGAATGGGAAATTTTGTAACGTTGGTATTTTCGGCTGTTCTTTTCTTTGGTGGATATGGTATTATTTTGACAGTATTGAAAGAGTCGCTTGTATGGGAAATTGAGAGTCAGGTTTTGAAAAAATTAACAAAGAAAAAATAGAAGTGTTGATAGTAGTGGGGTAGCACTTCATAAAATGTGTATAAACAAGGGGAATACTCGGGGTCAGACCGTGCGTCCAGCTAAGGGTATATAGTCCGGTGTGTGGAAGCCCCATCAAATAAGCTGCTAACCACAGCATTTGAAGCGAGTCTTGAGTCTGTCGCGGTAACGTTGCAGGCTAAGCGTAGACAGCAAGATAACAGGGATAGCTATTGAGCACCGAAATCCTAAAGTCACCAGAGGGTCGACATCGTGGTCTGGATGGAAGACAACATATGTATTTATCGTTATGGTGAGATTTTACATACCTATGCGGTGTTGGTTGGAACTATTCATGTTATACAGGGAATATATATTAACTGGAGAGAACCTGCATTTTCTTCTGTAGTGTGTAAACAGAAAAAGTCCTATAAGCCGAAACCAGCAAGGCTGGTGGAAATACCGAAGGACAATGGAAAGATGCGACCGCTCAGTATCTATTGTTAAGTATTTCTTAAAGGCGTATCCACATAAGGCGGAAAGAATGCAGTAAGGAGAGATTATGAAAACAACATTACTTATCATGGCAGCCGGTATCGGCAGCCGATTTGGAACAGGAATCAAGCAGTTGGAGCCGGTGGATGATGCTAATCATATCATCATGGACTACTCAATTCATGATGCGATTGAGGCAGGTTTCAACCATGTGGTATTTATCATCCGTAAGGATATCGAGAAAGAGTTCAAAGAGGTCATCGGTGACCGTATTGCCTCCATTTGCACTTCTCATGATGTCACTGTGGACTACGCTTTCCAGGATATCAACGACATCCCGGGAGCTCTGCCGGAAGGACGTACAAAGCCGTGGGGAACCGGTCAGGCTGTGCTTGCGGCGAAGAAAGCAATCAAAACCCCATTCATTGTGATTAATGCAGATGATTACTACGGCAAAGAGGGCTTCAAAGCCGTCCATAACTATTTGGTGAACGGCGGTAAGTCCTGTATGGCAGGTTTTGTGCTGAAGAACACACTGTCCGATAATGGTGGTGTGACCCGCGGCATCTGCAAGATGGATGCGGAAAATAACTTGACTGAGGTCGTAGAGACCAAGAACATCGTAAAAACAGCGGATGGGGCAGAAGCAGACGGAAAAGTGATTGATGTGAATTCTCTGGTTTCTATGAATATGTGGGGATTAACTCCTGAGTTTCTGGAGGTTCTGGAGGAAGGCTTCAAAGAGTTTTTCGAGAAAGAAGTCCCGGGCAATCCTCTGAAAGCGGAATACTTGATTCCCATCTTCATCGGTGAATTGCTGGAGCAGGGTAAAATGTCCGTGAAGGTTCTGAAAACAAACGATACCTGGTACGGCATGACCTATCACGAGGATGTCGCAGCAGTAAAGGACAGCTTCAAGAAGATGCTGGCGGATGGCATGTACAAGTCTGAACTGTTCAGTAGAAGCTTCCTGGGTCTGACCCTATGAAGTGCAACTAAAAAGGATAAAGCAGAGCTAAAAGATCTATAAAAGAATTATAAAATCGGAAATAGAGTGGAAAGAGAAGAAAAGAATGTCGGGGTCTGACCCTATGAAGTGCAACTAAAAAGAATAAATTAGCTCTAAAAGATCTATAAAATGTGAACTTCCAGTGATTTTTCCACCTAAAGAAAAAAGAACGAAATAAAATCATAAAAAATCCCAATGTCATTAACTTAAAAGCAGAAGATATTTATTCCTAAAAGGATTAGATATCTTCTGCTTTTTTTGATATGCTTATAGAATGTCGGGGTCTGACCCTATGAAGTGCAACTGAAAAGGATAAAGCAGAGCTAAAAGATCTATAAAAGAATTATAAAATCGGAAATAGAGTGGAAAGAGAGGAGAAAAAAGCCAGAGAAAATTATCTGGAAATTATAGTGCGAGTTTATTGACAAAAGAGATAAGAGGACATATGATAATAGTGTATGAGCTGAAGGATTTTTAGACGAGCACTAAAAAAGCAGTAAAAATAGTAATTTACAGAAAATTCAGTTAATTACTTGTAAAAATAGCTCTCGGAAGCCAGTAAAATCAAGGGTTCCGAGAGGCTACCGTAGAAATGGAAGTAAGCCCGTTGAGGGCATTGACACATTCCTGGTCTTCTACAATCACTTCTGTGGTGTAAAGTAGAAATGGAAGTAAGCCCGTTGAGGGCATTGACACGTTTTCAAGACTGGTTTGAGTGGATGTTTTGCTAGTTGTAGAAATGGAAGTAAGCCCGTTGAGGGCATTGACACGGCTCTGGCTTGGCGCGGTTCTCTGTTTAATAGTAAATGCCGGGGTCTGACCCTGTGAAGTACAGCCTTAAAAACAGAATACATATGGATCAGAAGTTCTGATTGTTGACAGTAGCAAGGATGATTTCGTCATCAAGAAAATACCTGAATCAGAAAATTTTGACAAAGGAGTAAGCTAAGTACAATGCAGAATAGTATAATAGACAGAATGTTAATCACAGGAGATCTCCAAAAAAATGTCGGGGTCAGACCCCATAAAGAAAGAGTGAAGAGGAAAACCAGTAAGAAGAAGTTTGCAAATAAGTGCAGAGAAGTAAATCTTCTGTTAGTGAAGATGAGAACATGCAGATTACAAGAGATTATTGCAAAACTTAACCAGATACTAACTGGTTATTACCATTACTATGGAATTACGGACAATATAGAAAGTATAACGGCATTCCGATATAACATCATGAGAGGCCTGTTCTATTGTCTGAACCGGAGAAGCCAGAAGAAAAGCTATAATTGGGTAGTATGAATGTTGGGGTCTGACCCTGTGAAGTACAACTAAAAAGAATAAAGCAGAGCTAAAAAATCTATAAAAGAATTATAAAATCGGAAATAGAGTGGAATGTCAAGATATTTTGGTAAAAAAGTGTAAAATATAAGCCCAGAAATATTGAAAAATGTCGGGGTCTGACCCTATGAAGTTTGTTATGCATTCTTCAGTGAAAGAATTTAAGGATTCTTATATGGGATTATATCCGGTAGAAGAAAACTGGTTTAGTGATTCGATACGCACATATCATGATAATGGAAGATATTTAAGATACATTAAGGATGAAGATGCAAGACAATTTGCCGCCTATGCTCATAAATTGGAACAATATAATGTGCAGATTCATAAATGGTATGCAGAGCAGATTGGAATACAAGAAGATGTTTTTATAAAGAAAAATAGAACGCTTCCGGGGTCTGACCCTATGAAGTCTCAGTTTGTCACTAATCAGATTTGCTCCCATGTCACAGATCTGCTGAGTTTTGTGTCATTGGCATTTTTGTGCAATCCGGCAGATTTCCTGCCGGATTATCTGTTTCATTTACAATGTTACATATGAGCTGAGTGCTTCAAGTGCTTTTACGATACTGATGACGTCCACCTTTGACAGCTCCGAATAGTCCTGTTCAAGGCGTCCCCTGTTCCAGAAGCAGTCCGACAGGGACGATATTTCTGTGCCGATCCCCCAGTTGGGAATACACAGATACTTTCCATATGCATGTTTTCCTACCAGCAGATGGAAAGTGCTTCCACGGGCGGTCACCTCAAACTCATTTCTGTTTATGTTTAATGGACGGATATGACAGGTCCAGTTTTTTTCATTGCTGTCCGGATCACTGCACTGGTAATAGGATCCCATATCAGACATCACCTCCCAGCATTTCGTGTTCAATGATATAACGCACCAGATGTTCATCGATCAGGCGTTTTCCCTGCTGGCTGGCATACATCAGGCTCTTTTCGCAGATGCGGTTGATACGCCGCGGTATCCCGGTAGATTCTTTATAGATATCGTCCAGTGCCCTGTCTGTGAAGATATCCTGTGGGAATGTCCGGGTCCGACACCAAATAGATGTCGGGGTCCGACCCTATGAAGTATGCTATCCTACAAGTAAAAGAGCAGCAGAAAACCTCTGCGCATCTTATAGTAAACAGTATGGCATGGAAACTGTAGTGGTTAGACCTTGTCATACTTATGGACCTAGTATTACTCCAACAGATAACCGTGCAAATGTTCAGTTCATTAGTAGAAATGTACTAGTATGACTCACGCTAATTAACAATCTGATTCATGCTGGATAAATTTTCATCTACAAGGCGAAGGAATGAGGCGTAGCGGTGGCTACGCCGATTGACGACAACGCAGTAGATGGGAATTTATACAAATGAAACAGGTTGCTAATTAGCGTGAGCCATACTAGATAATGAAGATATAGTTATGAAAAGTGCTGGAACACAAATGTGTAGCTATAACTATATTGGTGATTGTGCTTCGGCAATTATTACAGTTCTTATTAACGGAAAATGTGGTGAGGCTTATAATACAGCAAATCCGGATGTTAGACTTACAATTGCACAGTTAGCAGAGATAATAGCATCAGCAGCAAATCGCAAAGTAGTATTCGCTGATCCAGATGATGTTGATTTAGCTTACAGAACACCGATTGCAAAACAGGTGTTAAGTAGCAAAAAATTAGAGAATCTTGGTTGGAGTGGTGTATTTAGTGCGGAAATCGGAGTAAAGCACACTTTGGATATCTTGCTAGGAAAGTAGGGTAGAGCGAAAATATATATGTTAGAACAGTTAAAGATAGAAGTATGTGAAGTGTACCTTGATTTAGTTACTAAATATATAAAATACAGGTTATATAGGGGAACTTTATGAAAAAGGAATCAAATTCAGATGAAAAAAATATTTTAAAATCAGAGACAAATGAAGATATGATAGATTGGTGGGTAGGAACAGTTATACTTACTTTTTTTCCAATATTAACTTCTATAATTATTAATATATGTCGCAATGGTTATGCGGACTTTAATAGAATGGTCGGTGATGGAGAACTCATTTTATCGGCTTTTTTAGTAATTACACCTTCAGTAATGAATTATTTTAAGGCTGATTTTAATAAAAAGGATCAAGTACATAAAAAGATATTTTACTTGCTGTTGTTTGTAGCTTTTTTTGAACTTACGACTTATACTACTATAAAAACCAATCCTGATAATATAGTGTGGGTTGTTTATATAGCATCAATCATATGTACGGTTTCCTCTATAATTATTTCATGGCAAAGTGAATTATTTTTAAAAAGAAAGGAATGAGTATGAAGATTGTAGAATTTTTATTGAACAATTTGCTACCTATTTTCTTTGCTGTGTTATGTTTAATTGCGGCATTGAAGTCGATTGAGATAGTAAAAAGAAGTGAAGTAGAATTAATGACCAAAAGGAGAAAAGAAATTGAACGGTTCGAGTCAGATACGAGAAAAAAATATGATGAGCAGTGTGAAAATCAAGAATCAGAAGAAAATCAAGAGCTAAAAGAAAGCCGGGAGTCAGAAGAAGACCAAGAATCGAGAAAAAAGAAGATATCGTAGAGTAAATCTTAACTTCGTTGATTGTCAAGGTAGTTGTCAGTAAAAAAATATATTTTTTGTTCTTGCAGATTATCAGACATTGTTCTATACCTGACGTGAGTATCAATAAATTATCCACATTTATTGGCAATCACGTCAGGCACAGAATCCTGCCTGATCACCATCATTTTGAATGAATAGATTTTATGAAACAGCCATCTGCTCATCAGCTTTTTCGGATTGTTCGTGTACCTTATCTGGGTTCAGATATACAGTATCCGGAAGACTCCAGTCACGGGTTGCACGTCCATTCCAGCGTTCCGGATGCTCTGCTTTAGCAGCTTCGGACCACATTTGGGTCTGACCCTATGAATGATGGCAAGGATACTATGTCTGTCCGTGTACCTGATGGATTTCTGGAATTACATAGAAGTTTTAAGATACACAGTAAGCAATTCGTGTACGAGACACTCATCGGATGGGGATTAAATCCGGAAAAGACGTATTCTTTTAAAGGGGAGTACCTGGAAGAACAGAAAATGGTTGTTTTTAGTTTGAAAAATACAGATTAAATGTTATATCAAATAAAAATACGATATTGTTAGAGTTAATAGTTCTGAAATTCTATTGATGAATTAATTTGTCTATGTTACCATCAACTTATAGAAACTTAAGGAATGTAGAATATTAGGGTGGTAATTATGAGTTTATTTGATAATATTCCAGAAGGTACAGATATTATAGAAGTTAGAAAAAAAGTGAATAAAATGCTTTCTGAAGCACGAAAAAAAGCAAAACCCCCAAAATGTATATTGTGTGGAAAAGAACAAAGCAGTTTTTGTAATTCTCATTCTGTTCCACAAATGTGTTTACGTCCGATTGCAGATAGGGGAAAAGTTTTACATGCATCATTGGCAATGGGATTTGATATAGGAGTAGTAGATTTGGATGGAGGTGTAAATAAATCTGGCACATTTAATTATATTTGTAGGGAATGTGATGCGAAATTCTTTCAGGATTATGAAAATCCAGATAATATAATACACCCGCCAACAGATAAATTTCTTGCAGAAATTGCAGTAAAAAATATGCTGTTGCAGTTAAGTAAGCGTGCAAATGAACAAGAATTGATTCCAGTATTACAGCGAGAATTGGGAATGTATGAGAATCCGGATGATTTATCTAAAATAAAAACTTTAGACCAAAAAGAATATGAAGAGGAAGTCTTATTTCATCAAGATATAGCGAAGAATAATAAAGTAGGTGGATATCAGATTTTGTTTTGGAAAGTCCTACCATATAAAGTGCCAATAGCAACTCAAAGTGCTATTGTATTACCATATGATATGGAAGGAAATATACTCAATGAAATATATAATTTTGATGAATCTGTCAGAATGCAATATATGCATATAGCAGTGTTTCCATTAGAAGATGAGAGTGTTGTATTGGCATTTTATCATAAAAGAGATAAGCTTTATAGGCAGTTACGACACCAAATAAATTCTTCTTCACAAGAAAAAGTATTACAATATATAAATTATTTGATTTTTGAGCATACAGAAAATGTCTATTTTTCTAAGAAAATAGAAGAGGAAATAAAGAATAATAAGATGATTGAAAAATTAAGTCAGGAAGCAAATGGACTTCCTAGATTTGGTCATTTAAGTGCTGATAATATGTTTGGAATAGGATATGAAGCTGTAAAACCAGAAGATATACCTAATTTCTTAGATGAAAGCTGGGCTATTAAAGAAGAGGAAAGCACGGATGGGGAAGAATAACAGCGTAAAGAAAATAGATGAAGAACAGATTTTGAAGAGATTTGAATACACTGTACAAGAATATATCAGATTTTATGATTTTTATAAGAATCAGGAAGTGAGTGAAGAAAATACAGAAGCTTTTTATGTTATGTTACAAACTAAATTAATGATTCTTAGGAAATATGATTATAATAGGGAAGATGTATATTTGAGTAATGTATTTGATGCCATTGATAAGATGTATCCAGAAGTGGGAGAAAATATTAATATTCTTAGAGAAAAGTTTGAGAAGCTTAATAATTATTATATGGAAGTGATTTTGTCTGACGGGACGAGTCTTAATCTTTATAAAGCTATAGAGGATGTGATGTATGGTTTATATCTACATGCGGATCCAGATAAAATAGAAAGACTGCTCAAAACAAATAAAAATGTGTATCTTATGGCTGTAAAGGAATATATTACTGTTTTGGAAGGAATAGTTGTTGATACATATAATTCAATAGCTGATAAAATGTAAAATAAGTATATCCAGCAAGAGGAAACAAGTGCATCTGTAATTTTTATGGGAGATCCAACGGATGAAAAACATGATATAAAAAATTCACCGTATTGGAAGGGACCACATTGGGGTCTGACCCCAATGTGGTCAACCTAGCGTCAACTTAGGGGCATATTAGCGAATATCCTCTAATGCAAACTACAAAATTAATCGGTTTATGACAGAAAACAGTTGCTGTTTTGTTGGAAACCAGAAGATTCATAAAAATTGCCGCACTTAAATAAGCCTATTGATGAATGCTGGCTCTATTTTAAAAAGAAGCTTTTTTATTTCGGAAATGTGAACGTCCCTTGGATTTCAATTTCTTCCTTGGAAACGACCTGCCGGGCAGGAGCT
>OHMN01000678.1_pt1 | contig 29810 bp, 29 predicted proteins | sample 1569361 | NCBI WGS metagenome assembly OHMN01 (sample SAMEA3541508, study PRJEB24748) | human gut metagenome | biome: human gut; feature: human-associated habitat; material: faeces | place: China | collected 2012
CGGCCATATATAAGATTATCAACTCTTTTTCGAGTTGTCAATCTACAGATTTTTTCGATTTGGTAATATTAGAACGTTCCCCAATTTGGGGAATGCCTCGGCTTTTTCTTAGAAGACGCTTGTTATATCCATTTAACTAAGGAAACTCAGCTATTGTATTTTAGCATTTATAAGAGATAAAAGCAAGCGTCTCCAGGCCAGACGCTTTGATTTTTTGCTTTGCTTTATATGGAAAGTGGTTAAAAGACTTTAGGCGCAAAAAATTCTATGTTTTCTGTTGCAATTCAAATACACGGGGAGGGTATAATATAAATATATTCAAGACTCTAAAGCAAGTCTTAGTGGGAAGTCAGGATTGCAGAACAGATACATTTTCAACTGTGTTTTATTCTTCTTCAATTCCGGTGAATTCGATATCTGGCAGTAATTCGAAGTAGAAATCTGGATATTTCTGTGCCAGTGCTTTGATGCACTTATCTTGCAGGTGTTTGAATTTTGACAGCGATACGATATCTTTGTCGAATGTGATATAGACGCTGATCCAGAGTTTTCTTCCGGTTCTTACAATATCGTAGTATAGATTTTTGTGGCCGTAGATACCGATGATTGGTTCTACGGTCTTTTTGATGTCTTCGATTGTTTCTTCCTCTGGTGGAATCAGCATGAGATCGCGGATTCCGGTGATGACTGTGCGGACTGGTGTCTGGATCATAATAACAGACAGAAGGATTGTAATGATTTGATCCAGATATGGTGTTACGCGGTCGAACCATGCGAAGGGTATCATAAGTGGCAGTAAAAATGCGAATGCCATGCCGAGGGATATGACGGAGTCGATCTGCCAGCCTTGCAGCTCCATTGTAATGAGTGGAGAATGAAGGTTTTTATTCTTAATTCGCAGATAAATTGTGACAATCACGCTTAAAATACAGGCGAACATTTCAAATCCGGCAATTGTATGAAAGGATACAATGTGTCCTCCGTGCAGCATCAGATGGATATTATTGAAAATCAGTCCAAATGTAACGGCTGTCATGGTGATGCCTTTTACTACAACAAATAGTGTTTCCAGCTGCATATATCCAAATGGATGCTGTTCATTTGACGGGCGGTATAAAAGTGGAATCAGGAACACGGACGGAAGCAGCATAAAAAACTCCACTCCATCGTAGACTGCGTCCAGGAGGACTGCCTGAGATCCGGTTGCAATTGCCATGACCAGCTCGATTACAACAAAGACTACGTTACCATATAAAGAAACTGACATTACAGATTTTTCTCTTTTTTGTGATTTTTTTCCTACATGCATAAAAATGCTCCTATTTTTGATTTAAGTGCCTTATGTAACGTTACCTATTATCAGTGCAAGGTTATGAAATATTTTTATTATAAGCAATCCTTGTGGAAAATGCAAATACGTGTCATTATCTTGTCTTTTTATGGAGATAATTATAGAATCCAGCAGAAAAATGTGATAAAATAAAAAGACTAAGTAAGAAAAATACCTGGAGGAAATGCCAATGATATCAGGCAAACGAGTCATCGCGGCGATGCTTACGGCACTTATGGCAGTGACGTTTACAGCCAATACTGCGGTGAGTGTATATGCGACAGGGGTAACGGCTACGGAGAATGCACAGACCATAGACGCACAGAGTACAGATGCGCAGGCACTGACACCGGAAGAACAAAAGGCTCAGGAATTGCAGCAGGTCTATGATATGCCGGTGGAATCGAATGGATATAAGGACTGGCCGCAGGGTCCTGGGACTTATGGAGAAGCCGGAATTGTTATGGAAGTCGGAACGGGAGCAATTCTGTATGCCAAGAATATAGATGCTCATGAATATCCGGCAAGTATTACGAAAGTATTGACGGCGCTTGTAGCACTGGAAAATGGACAACTGACGGATAATGTGACATTCAGCCACGACAGCGTAGCGTTTTTACAGAGAGGAGATTCTTCCGTCGGATTAAAAGAGGGAAATGTAATCACACTGGATCAGGCAATGCATGCGATGCTTCTGGCATCTGCCAATGAAGCAGCATATGCAATAGGTGAGAGTGTCGGAGTGAATGCCGGTCATGATTACAACTGGTTCATAGAGCAGATGAACAGCCGATGCAAGGAACTGGGCGGTGAGAATTCCAATTTTGCTAATACAAATGGACTGCATGATCCGAATCATTACACATGTGCAAGAGATATGGCGCTGATTGGACGGGAGTTGTTCAAACATCCGGAATTTTTCCAGATTGTGCAGACTCTCAATTATACAATTCCAGCCAGCGAGACGACGGAAGAACACGTTTTCCATCAAAAGCATAAAATGCTTCAGCCGTCGAATTCCAATTATTATCCATATACAATAGGTGGAAAGACTGGTTATACATCAGATGCGTTGTCAACGCTGATTACGATGGCGGACAATGGGCAGACTCAGTTGGTGTGTGTGGTACTGAGGACTCACGGAAAGAACATATATCCGGACACCACGAATTTATTTGAATATGTATTTAATAATTTCACAAAAGTAGATGTGACAACCCAGGAGAAATCTGAGGATATTGAAACATTTCTGACAGAAGACGGGCAGAGTGAACCGAATTATGTGATGTTGCCAAATGGTGTGGATTTTACAGCTTTGGATCAGAAAATCACGCAGGATACAGAAGATAGCAGCACAGGAATTGTGACATACAGTTACGATGGTCATGAACTTGGAACTGCAAAGGTGAAGCTTAGCAAATCCTATTTGAAAGCGCATACAGACAGTACTCAGGACGAAAGCAAATCCAGTGGACATGACAACAGTAAAAAACAGACTAAATCCGGGAAACACCTGTCACTTGGAACAACAAAAGGAAAAGTTATTCTGGGGTTGAGCATTCTTTTAGTAATATTGATCATAACATTTATAGCTACGGTGTTCCGCATAAGAAAAAAGAGTAATAAGAGAAAAAGTAATAAGAGAAAGAAACAGTAAAACACAGTTGCGAATACATAGTAAGGTACAGTATTTGAATTGGGGGAAAGGTCAAAATGGAGTTAAAAGAAGTATACGAGAAAATCGGCGGTGATTATGATGATGTAGTAAGACGTCTGATGGGTGAGAAGCTTGTGAGAAAGTTTCTCCTGAAATTTCTGGATGATAAGAGCTACGCCGATCTTGAGAGAACATTAAGCGAGGGTGATTACAAAGAAGCATTCCGTGCAGCCCATACACTGAAGGGTGTCTGCCAGAACCTGTCACTGACAAGCCTTTATCAGGTGAGCAGCCAGCTTACAGAGGAATTGAGAAATGAAGACACTGCAGTTCCAGGTAATCCGAACATTTCAGATTATATGAGCAAGGTAACAGCAGAGTATCACAAGACAATTGAGGCAATCCAGGAACTTGAGTAAGAAATCCAGCCAACAAGAAATGTGAAGAAAAGGTACAGTAAAAAAACAGAAAATAAAATAGCAGAAATAAAATAGAAAAATGAGGATATAAGTTTTGCGGTACAATCACTTATGTCCTCATTTTTTGTTGCCAAGCATACGACAAAAAGGTCCGGTGGACCTTTTTTAGTGTGTTCGTGGTGAGCATAGTTCCCAAAGCCCGCCCGGACAGGTGATGATCGTGCACAACCTACATTTTTCTTTTCAGCATCTCCGGATTAGTTGCGTATGCCAATGCAGTTTCTGCTGTAATTTGCCCTTCTTTATAAAGAGTTAAAAGACTGGAATCCATGGAAATGATTTCTCCGCCGGCGGAGGAGGAAATTATGCCTTCCAATTGCGGAATCTTATTATCACGGATCATATTGCGGATTGCCGGTGTCACAGTCATAATCTCGAAGACAGGAATCATTTTCTCATCAATAGATGGAACAAGCTGCTGTGAGATGACTGCCTGCAGTACCATGGATAACTGGACAGCTATCTGATGCTGCTGGTTTGGAGGAAATACATCGATAATGCGGTCGATCGTGCTAGCTGCACCGATCGTATGCGATCGTATGCAGGGTCGAGAAGATCAAATGTCCTGTCTCAGCGGCGGTCATAGCAACCTGCATAGTCTCGTAATCACGCATTTCCCCGAGGAGTATAACATCCGGGCTTTGGCGCAGGGAAGCACGAAGAGCCGTTACATAGCTTTCTGTATCTACGTTAATCTCACGCTGGCTGACAATACTTTGGTCCATAGAAACTTTGAGTCATAGAAACTTTGCCTGTAAAAAGGGTCTTAACCCCTTGACGAATCTGTGATAAAACTCGTATAATAAAAAAGTGTATGAGATATTTAAAGACGTTGACGAAGACAGTAGGTTATATCCCAACGATACAGAGAACCGGCGATGGTGGGAATCCGGTACAAGTAAGATATAATTGAAGATCACTTCCGAGTTTCAGAGTTTGAACGATCTGTGATATGAGCCAGGGCATCTGCACAGGCATAAGGAACAGAATTCAGTAAGACCTGACGGAGTTCCACCGTTACAGGGAAAGCATATGTCAGTATGTTTAGGTGGTTTATAAACGTAAGTATAAGGCTTTCGTCCTAATCAGGACGGGAGCCTGTTTTATTGTATAAGAAAGTAATATCTTTACAATAAGTTATGTTTAATGGTAAAAAAGGGACACCACAAAATGCAAAAAGGGACACCCTTAATCAATGATTGGGACGTAGTACTTTGGCAAAATGCTACGTCCCCAACAAGGAGGATATTATGTATAAGAAGGTTTCAACAGACATGAATTTTGTTGACCGGGAGAAGGAAACGGAGAAATTCTGGGAAGACAATCACATTTTTGAGAAGAGTATGGAGGACCGTGAGGGCTGTCCACAGTATATGTTTTATGATGGACCGCCGACTGCAAATGGTAAACCGCATATCGGCCATGTTTTGACACGTGTTATCAAGGATATGATTCCTCGTTACCGTACTATGAAGGGGTATGAAGTTCCGAGAAAGGCCGGATGGGATACTCACGGACTGCCGGTCGAGCTGGAGGTTGAGAAGGCTCTTGGTCTTGACGGAAAGGATCAGATTGAAAAATATGGTGTTGAGCCATTTATCAAAAAGTGTAAAGAGAGTGTGTGGAAATACAAAGGTATGTGGGAGGATTTCTCTAATACTGTAGGTTTCTGGGCTGATATGGATGATCCGTATGTTACTTATCACAACACATTTATTGAGTCTGAGTGGTGGGCACTGAAGAAGATCTGGGATAAAGGACTTCTTTATAAAGGATTTAAGATCGTGCCTTACTGTCCGCGTTGTGGAACTCCGCTGTCTGCACAGGAAGTGGCTCAGGGATACAAAGACGTAAAAGAGCGTTCAGCGATCGTTCGTTTTAAAGTGAAAGACGAGGATGCATATATTCTTGCATGGACAACAACTCCATGGACTCTGCCATCTAACATTGCGCTTTGTGTAAATCCGGAAGAGGATTATGCGAAGGTAAAAGCAGCTGACGGATATACTTATTACATGGCTGTTGCCCTTCTTGATACGGTTCTTGGTAAACTTGGCGATGAGGAGAATGGTGTAAAGGCTTATGAAGTTCTTGAGACATACAAAGGTCAGGATCTTGAGTACAAAGAGTATGAGCCGCTTTATCAGTGTGCTTATGACTGCGCCGCAAAGCAGAATAAAAAAGCATTTTATGTAACATGTGATACTTATGTAACATTGACAGATGGTACCGGAGTTGTTCATATCGCGCCTGCATTTGGTGAGGACGATGCGAAAGTCGGACGTAAATATGACATGCCATTTGTTCAGTTAGTAGATGAAAAAGGTGAGATGGGCAAGACAACTCCATTCGCCGGATTATTCGTGAAGAAGGCAGACCCGGAAGTGTTAAAAGACCTGGACGGACGAGGACTTCTTTTCGATGCACCGAAGTTCGAGCACAGCTATCCACACTGCTGGAGATGTGACACGCCGCTTATTTACTACGCTCGTGAGTCATGGTTCATTAAGATGACAGCAGTAAAGGATGATCTGATCGCGAATAATAATACGATCAACTGGATTCCGGAGAGTATCGGTAAAGGACGATTTGGTGACTGGCTTGAAAATGTTCAGGACTGGGGCATCAGCCGTAACCGTTACTGGGGAACTCCTCTGAATATCTGGGAGTGTGAGTGTGGATGCCAGCATTCGATCGGAAGTATTGAAGAGCTGAAATCTATGTCTGATAACTGCCCGGATGAGATTGAGCTTCACCGCCCATATATTGATAATGTGACGATCAAGTGTCCGAAATGTGGAAAAGAGATGCACCGTGTACCAGAAGTGATCGACTGCTGGTTCGACAGTGGATCCATGCCATTTGCACAGTATCACTATCCATTTGAGAATCAGGAACTGTTCGAGAAACATTTCCCGGCAGACTTCATCTCAGAGGCGGTAGACCAGACTCGTGGATGGTTCTACTCACTGCTTGCGATTTCAACTCTGATCTTCAACAAAGCTCCTTATAAGAACGTTATTGTTCTTGGACATGTTCAGGATGAGAATGGTCAGAAGATGAGTAAGTCCAAGGGAAATGCGGTCGATCCGTTCGATGCACTGGAGAAATATGGAGCAGATGCGATCCGCTGGTATTTCTACATTAACAGTGCGCCGTGGCTGCCGAACCGTTTCCACGGAAAAGCAGTGACAGAGGGACAGCGTAAGTTCATGGGAACTCTGTGGAATACTTATGCATTCTTTGTACTGTATGCGAATATTGATGAATTTGATGCAACAAAATATACATTAGAGTATGAGAAGCTGTCTGTCATGGACAAATGGCTTCTGTCAAAGCTCAACTCTGCGATTAAAGCAGTAGATGAGGATCTGGCAAACTACAAGATCCCGGAGGCTGCAAAGGCACTTCAGAGTTTTGTTGATGACATGAGTAACTGGTATGTAAGACGCAGCCGTGAGCGTTTCTGGGCAAAGGGCATGGAGCAGGATAAGATCAATGCTTACATGACACTTTACACAGCACTGGTAGAGATCTGCAAGACTGCAGCTCCGATGATTCCGTTCATGACAGAAGACATTTACCAGAACCTCGTAAGAAGTATTGATGCAAATGCTCCTGAGAGTATCCACCTGTGTGATTTCCCGAAGGTAAATGAAGCACACATCGACAAAGAGCTTGAGGAGAATATGGACCGTGTTCTGAAACTGGTTGTTATGGGACGTGCCTGCAGAAATACTGCAAATATCAAGAACCGTCAGCCAATCGGACAGATGTATGTCAAAGCTGATTTTGAGCTTTCCGAGTTCTTTGATTCCATCGTTGCCGATGAATTGAATGTGAAAAATGTAACATTTACACAAGAAGTACGTGACTTTACGTCCTATTCTTTTAAACCTCAGCTAAAGACAGTCGGACCAAAATATGGTAAACTGTTAGGGGGAATCAAAAATGTACTCAGCGGACTGGATGGAAATGCTGCTATGGATGAGCTGAATGCAAATGGTTGCCTGAGATTTGAGGTAAATGGTGAAGAAGTAGTCCTGAACCGTGAAGATCTTCTGATCGATACTGCACAGATGGAAGGATATGTATCTGAGGATGACAACGGAATCACAGTTGTTCTTGATACGAACTTATCCGAGGAACTTCTGGAAGAGGGATTCGTGCGTGAGATCATCAGCAAAGTACAGACGATGCGTAAGGAAGCTGATTTTGAGGTCATGGATAAGATCGTGATCACATATGAAGGAAGTGAGAAGGCAGAAACTGTATTTGCGAAAAATGCTGATGAGATCGGAGCTGAGACACTGGCTCTGGAGGTGAAAAAAGCGACACCTGCAGGTTATGTGAAAGAGTGGAAGATCAATGGTGAGGCAGTAACTCTTGGAGTAGAGAAGCAATAACAGATGTGAACAGGTCTGCTCCGGCAGACCTGTTCTTTTATCTTACATTTCCTGAAACAAGAGCAAGAAAGGATCAAAACAATATGATTAATCCGAGATTTGAAAAAAAAGCGTTTAAGAAGGATGTAGAACAGAATGTTAAGCAGCTGTTCCGAAAAACTGTAGACGAAGCATCTCAGCAGGAGCTTTATCAGGCGGTTTCCTATGTCGTAAAAGATGCAATTATCGATGACTGGATCGCAACTCAGAAGCAGTACGAGAAAGATGATCCGAAAATCGTGTATTACATGTCTATGGAGTTCTTGCTTGGAAGAGCTCTTGGCAATAACCTGATCAATATGACGGCATATAAAGAGGTGAAAGAGGCTCTGGAAGAAATGGGTCTGAACCTGAATGAACTTGAGGATCAGGAGCCGGACCCGGCACTTGGAAATGGCGGACTTGGTCGTCTCGCTGCATGTTTCCTGGATTCACTGGCATCTCTTGGCTATGCAGCTTACGGCTGTGGTATCCGCTACCGTTATGGTATGTTCAAGCAGAAGATCAAAGATGGCTATCAGGAAGAAAAACCGGATAACTGGCTGAAGAACGGCAATCCATTTGAACTTCGCAGACCGGAGTATGCAAAGGAAGTACGTTTCGGTGGAAATATCCGTGTAGAGTACGATGATAAGACCGGAGATATCCGTTTTAAACAGGAGAATTATGAGTCTGTTCTGGCAGTTCCGTATGATTATCCGATCGTAGGATATGATAATCATATTGTAAATACACTTCGTATCTGGGACGCAGAACCAATCGTAGATTTCCAGTTAGATTCATTTGACCGTGGTGACTATCACAAAGCGGTAGAGCAACAGAATCTGGCAAAAACGATCGTAGAGGTCCTGTACCCGAACGATAACCACTATGCAGGAAAGGAACTGAGACTGAAACAGCAGTATTTCTTCGTATCTGCCAGTCTTCAGGCTGCACTTACAAAATATAAAAAGCACCATGATGATATCCATAAATTGCCGGAGAAGATGACGATTCAGATGAATGATACGCATCCGACGGTAGCAGTTGCCGAGCTTATGAGACTTCTTCTTGATGAGGAAGGACTTGGCTGGGATGAGGCATGGGAAATCACATCAAAGACCTGCGCTTACACGAACCACACTATCATGTCAGAGGCTCTGGAAAAATGGCCAATCGATTTGTTCTCCAGGCTGCTTCCTCGTGTATACCAGATCATCCAGGAGATTGACCGCCGCTTTGTGGCTAAGATCCGTGAGATGTATCCGGGAAATGAAGAGAAAGTAGCAAAGATGCAGATTTTAAGAGATGGTCAGGTAAAGATGGCTCATCTTGCAATCGTAGCCGGATACTCTGTCAATGGAGTTGCAAGACTTCATACAGAAATCCTGAAAAAACAGGAGCTTCGTGATTTCTACGAAATGATGCCGCAGAAATTCAATAATAAGACAAACGGAATTACGCAGAGACGTTTCCTGATGCATGGAAATCCGCTGCTGGCTGACTGGGTAACAGATAAGCTTGGAACAAAGGACTGGATCACAGATCTGTCTCTGATGTCAGGATTGAAAAAATGGGTGGACGATGAGGAAGCTCTGAAGGAATTTATGAGCATCAAGTATGAGAATAAAGTCCGCCTGGCAAAATACATTAAAGAGCACAATGGCATTGAAGTGGATCCAAGATCTATCTTCGATGTACAGGTCAAGAGACTGCACGAGTACAAGAGACAGTTTCTTAACATTTTACATGTGATGTATTTGTACAACGAGATCAAGGAACATCCGGAAATAAGCTTCTATCCGAGAACATTTATCTTCGGAGCAAAAGCTTCCGCAGGATATATCCGTGCAAAACAGATCATCAAACTGATCAATTCTGTTGCGGATGTAGTCAACAACGACCGCAGTATCAACGGCAAACTGAAAGTTGTATTCATCGAAGATTATCGTGTGTCAAATGCTGAGATTATCTTCGCAGCAGCTGATGTAAGCGAGCAGATTTCCACAGCTTCCAAAGAGGCATCAGGAACCGGTAATATGAAGTTCATGCTCAACGGCGCACCGACACTTGGAACGATGGATGGAGCAAATGTGGAGATTGTTGAAGAAGTTGGTGCAGAGAATGCATTTATCTTCGGACTCAGCTCTGACGAGGTCATCAATTACGAGAACAATGGCGGCTACAATCCGATGGATATCTACAATAGTGATGCCGATATCCGACGCGTTGTGAACCAGCTTGTGGATGGAACATATTCACAAGGTGATAAGGAAATGTACCGTGACCTGTATAATTCACTTCTGACAGCTCAAGGTGGAAGCAAAGCCGATACGTATTTCATTCTGAAGGATTTCCGTTCTTATGCGGATACACAGAAGAAGGTTGAAGAAGCTTATCGCGACAAAGACAGATGGGCTAAGATGGCACTTCTGAATACTGCAAGCTGTGGAAAATTCTCATCTGACAGAACGATTCAGGAGTATGTGGATGATATCTGGCATCTGGATAAAGTGACAGTAGAAGTTTAGTTCATGCAGAAACAATGCAAAGGCATTCTTGAAGAATAAAAAAGAACGTCTTCTCATATTTTATATGGGAGGGCGTTTTTTATATGAGATTTGCATATTTGAAATATAGATTAAAGAAACTGGGGTGCTATCTTCTGATCATTATATTGCTGCCCTATATTATCACCGTGTTCTTAAGCGGACCGGGAGCTTATGGAGCTTCCAGAGTGGACGAGACTATGGTAAATGTGAAGGCAGACGGGGAAAAGTCCGGCAGTGATGGTGGAAAACAGGAAGATTCTAATGCTGAAAATGTGGATAAAATTCAGATGCCGCTCAGTGAATACTGTATTGGAATTATGGCCAGAGAAATCCCTGCGGTTTATGAGGAGGAAGCTTTAAAAACCCAGGCAGTTCTTGTGCGGACCCAGGTATGTCTGGCGCTTGGCGCAGGGGCAGATACTATATTAGAAGAGAGATACTGGACAAAGAAAGATATGCAGGATTCCTGGGGAGCAGATCAATATTCCAAGTATTATAAGCGGCTTGAGCATGCATGGGAGGAGACCAACGGACAGGTGCTAACTTATGAAAATGCGCTGGCAAAGACACCATTTTGCAGACTCAGTAATGGAAGTACAAGGGATGGACGGGAGACGCTGGGGAGCGAAGATTATCCGTATCTGAAGATTGTGGACTGTCCGCTAGATATTGAGTCGAAAGAACAAATTCAGACAATTACTATAGACGATATGGATGCAGAAGTAACTGGGGTAGACACTGCAGGATATGTACTTAGCGTCCGGGTTGGAAATGACACCGTGAGTGGAGAAGAATTCCGAACCAATTATCATCTCGCATCAAGCTGCTTTTCTTTTCAGAAATATGACGGAAAGCTGCGGATCACGACCCGGGGTATTGGACATGGACTGGGCTTAAGCCAGTACACGGCAAATCAAATGGCAAAAGAAGGAAAAAGCATGGAAGAGATACTGGCACATTTCTTCGAAGGGACAGAACTGAAAGAAGGCGTGGAGATCGTGCAGGTGGAAGGCGGAGCAGGAGAGTAGCAAAATTTGTAAAGCCATAATAGTATTGTACAAAAAGCCGAGGCATTCTTGAAATTTCCATATAAGAAAGGCTAGAAAAAGTCAAAGACAATATTTTATATGTAGTTTGTATAGTACCACTACAATCTGGCAAGAATAGAGTCAGAGGTGGTGATGAAAATGAACGATAATAATAAGATGGATCGCGGCAAAGAACATGCCGGTCCGAAAAAAATGACGCCAAGGCAGAAGCAAAAGAGAAATCGTAAGGCGACACTGGCGGCAGTTCTGTGCTTTGTGGCAGCCATAGCAATTGTTGGAACATACACAATGCGGGATTACAAGACAGTGAAAAAAGAAGGGGAGCTCGCAAAAGCACAACTGGAGGAACAGAAGAAAGCACTGGAGGAAGCCAGTCAGGAAGCAAGTGGAAATGCACAGAAAGACAGTGCTTCCGAGTCAGGCTCGGATGGAGCCGGAACCGGTGGAAAAGCCGAAAAGAGTGGATCTGGTGCAGGAACAACAGGGACTGCAAGCGAAAATGCTGCAACAGCCGGAAACACAGATGGATCCGGAAATAATGGCAACCAGGACGGCAACAGTCAGACTAACGGAAGTCAGCAGGCGGCAAGGACAGCGGGCAGTGCATCTTCCGCAAACTTTACAAGCGACAGCAAGATGATTTGGCCTGTAAGCGGCACGGTGCTTATGAATTACAGCATGGACAAAACAGTTTACTTCGCGACACTAGACCAATACAAGTATAATCCGGCATTGGTTATCAGTGGAGCAGAAGGAGACCAGGTTCTGTGCGGTGCACTGGGAATAATTAAATCCATTGATGTGACCGCACAGACAGGAACAACTGTGACCGTAGACCTTGGAAATGGTTACGAAGTCCTCTACGGACAGTTAAAAGAAGTGCCAGTAAAAGTCGGCGACCAGGTAGAGGCAAAAAGCATTCTCGGCTATATCGGACAGCCGACAAAGTATTACAGTGTGGAAGGATGCAACGTATTTATGGAATTACGAAAAGATGGAACACCAGTAAACCCTGTAGATTATATGACAAAAAGATAAAGAATGTGTATAATTGGGGTCGTAGTAAAATGAAGTTTTGCTACGTCCCCAATTAAAGGAGAAATCATGAATTATACATATATTGTGGAGTGTGGGGACGGTAGTCTCTACACTGGCTGGACGAACAATCTGGAAAAAAGAATACAGGCTCATAATGCGGGAAAAGGCGCGAAATATACGAAGAGCCGTCTGCCGGTGAAACTGGTGTATTCGGAAACATTTGCCACGAAGGAAGAGGCAATGAGCCGGGAGTATGCGATTAAGCATATGAAAAGGAAAGAGAAGTTACAATTGATTGAGAATGGAGCGGAAATATTTAATATTTAAGGACTTGCTTTTTTGAAAATAACGGTTATAATATTGATATAAGAATAAGTAGTAATCAAAACTACGTATGGAAATACGAAAGAAGAATATAACATTATTTTCAGGAGGGGTAAGTTATGGCAAAAGTAATAGAAGAACATGTAAAAGATCCGGGAAGTGCGATCACACATTTTATTGGAATGCTGATGGCGATATTTGCAGCAATTCCGTTGCTTATAAAAGCGGCTCATGAGCCTGGCAGGATTTATCTTGTATCCATTGCAGTTTATGCGGCGAGTCTGATCCTGCTTTATGCGGCAAGCACGACTTATCATACATTTAACATTTCTAAGAAGGTAAATACAATTCTGAAGAAAATAGATCATATGATGATCAGTGTACTGATTGCCGGAAGTTATACGCCAATTTGTCTGTTAGTGCTTGGTGGCCGTATGGGATGGATTCTACTGGCAATTGTATGGGGATTCGCAATTACGGGTATTCTGATAAAGGCGTTTTGGATATTTTGCCCGAAGTGGGTATCTTCCGTACTTTATATCGGAATGGGTTGGACTTGTGTACTTGCATTTACACAGCTGCTCAACTCCCTGTCACCGGCGGCATTTGGATGGCTTTTAGCAGGCGGAATCATTTATACAGTCGGCGGAGTGATCTATGCACTGAAACTTCCGATTTTTAACAGTAAGCATAAAAATTTTGGAAGCCATGAGATTTTTCATCTGTTCGTGATGGGAGGAAGCCTGTGCCACTTTGTAGTGATGTATGCATTTGTGCTGTAGCAGATGAAGCTGAAGGAGCCGTGCAGCAGACATAATTTTCATGTCAAAACAGCGAGGAAAGCTAAAAATAGCAGAGAATAAGAAACAGTCTGAGAGGAAAACTTTCAGGCTGTTTTTTGTATACGCAGAAAATGTAATTTCCTGCGTATACAAAAGCTCTCCAGAGACTATAACAGATGGAAGAAATACTTAAGGGACAGGATGATAGAATTAAAGATCAAATTAACAAATTTAAAGAACAGGACGATAGGCTCAAAGAGCAGGATAAAGTAATTAGAGAATTAATGAAGAAAATTGAACAGTTAGAAAATAAATAATGAAAACAGGTATCTCCGCTCATTGGCGGAGATGCCTGCTTTGAGACTTAATTTTCAATAAGTGAAGAAAAATCGGTAAGTTCTTCCATCAAATTATGTACGGTAGTCATTTGATGAATTCTGCCAACATTGCTTCCGCAGAAGATAAGCCCATTTTCAATATCACCTTTTACAGCATTGATCAGCGCCTGAGTAATGCAATAAGGAACAGTGCCAGGATTGCACTGGGCAAGGCAGTTATAGCATTTTTTTATTGGCTGACGCTCTCGTTCTATATTCTTGATGAACTCATTGCGAAGTGCTCTGCCCGGCATTCCGACAGGGCTTTGGATTATTTGAATATCCTCTTCTCTGGCATGTATGTAGGCTTGCTTATATGCATCTGATGCGTCACATTCTTCTGTTGCAACAAAACGGCTTGCAATTTGAACACCATCTGCGCCAAGTCCCAATGCGTGGGCAATGTCTGCTGAGTCAAAGATACCACCGGCAACAATGACTGGTATTTTTTTGTTGTATTGTTTTTCATACTCTTTTTTACATTCAATTATATTTTTGATTTCTTCATCATAATTAAGAGAATTAATATTAACAAGTTCTTCCGTAGAAAATCCAAGATGTCCACCTGCTTTTGGACCTTCAATTACAATAAAATCAGCGGTTCTGTCATATCTGTGTGCCCAGCGTTTTAAAATAATCTGTAATGCTCTTTTAGACGATACAATTGGTGCAATCTTTGTACGGCAAGTTTCACTGACAAGAGCCGGAAGTTTCATCGGTAGTCCGGCACCACTGATAATGACATCGGCACCAGCGGCAACGGCCTCTTTTACGTGTTCTTCATAATGCTTTAGAGCCACCATGATATTTACTCCGATAAGTCCGTTGCCACAGGCGATTTCTTTTGCTTTTTGAATATGTTTCCGTATAGCAAGACGATTACATCCTGCTTGATCTTTCTCGAAGCCTTTCTCGTCATAACCAATCTGGGCAGTGGAAATGATGCCGACTCCGCCTTCTTTTCCTACAGCTCCGGCAAGTTTACTCAGGCTGACACCGACGCCCATGCCACCTTGTATAATTGGGAGTCTGGCAGTCAGATCACCAATTTGAAGATGTTTTAATTTTGTATTCATAATATTTATCCTTTCCAGAATCATTTATGCTTGAAATTAAATAGTTTGAATTTCAAACTATTTAATTATAAAACAAAACGTTTTCGATGTCAATATCTTGTGGTAATCTATTCTTTTATATATAGTATTAAATACTATGTGCAAAAGGCGAGATTAAACAATAATAACTATGTTACAATAGAATAAAATGTTTCGAATGGATTGATGGAGAAGAAAATGAAAAAACATAAAGTTATATTTAGAATACTGTTAATTGTTATATGCTGCATGTGTTTTACGGTTACAGGATATGCACGGGCCGGTGGCGGAGGTTCCAGTGGCGGATCCGGTGGCGGATCTGGAAGCAGTTCGGGCAGTGGATCGCATAGTCATTATTACGGGCAAGGAGGAAGACGCGGAGGACCAGTTGAAATGATTATCTGGTGGGGCACATTTATTTGTATGGCCGGAGCCGGAACGATAGTATTTCATTATGGAATTCAAAAAGCAAAGCGAAAGAGCCTGCGTTCTATGAAATCATTTGAAAAACCAGGAGAAGAATGGAATCCGAAAAAGATGAAAAAATATGTGAAGCATGCATATTTTGTTATTCAGGAATGTTGGAGGCGTCAGGATACATCTTATGCGGAAAAATACCTGAGCAAAAATCTTATTCAAAATTGGAATTCGAAACTGGGTTGGATGGAAGTAAATCATGAAAAGCCAGTACAAGAACGAGTCAGATTTTTAAATGCGGCTCCGGTATTTGCCTTTGATAAAGAAGGCGAAGAACACGATCGGGTGATTTATCTGATTCATGGAAGAATGATTGGATATTATATAAATATCGATACAGGAGAAGTTGTACGTGGAAAAACATCTCCGGAAACATTTTATGAGTATTGGGTATTTATCCGTGAAGATGGAAGATGGGTTCTGGATGAAATCCGGCAGAAAGATGAAGTGGATGTGGAGCGGTTGTAAGGCTGCGCCGAGCCATTCGGAATCCGCTGGCGCTACTTCCTCATGTAGGGCTGTCGCCCAATAAGTTTAAAAAGAAAAGCTGACAGTCTGGTGAATAAATTCCCCATCCTGCCAGCTTTCTTTTTATCCTTGCTCAGCTTGTAGCTTAGCCAAAGTATCTCTTAAGCAGGCCTTCGAATGCTTTTCCGTGACGTGCCTCGTCTCTTGCCATCTCATGTACTGTGTCATGGATTGCGTCAAGGTTAGCTTCTTTTGCTCTTCTTGCGAGGTCGAATTTACCTTCTGTTGCACCGTGCTCAGCATCTACACGCATCTCAAGGTTTTTCTTTGTGCTGTCTGTGACAACTTCACCAAGTAATTCAGCGAATTTTGCAGCGTGCTCAGCTTCTTCATAAGCAGCTTTCTCCCAGTATAAACCAATCTCTGGGTATCCTTCTCTGTGTGCAACTCTTGCCATTGCCAGGTACATTCCTACTTCGGAACACTCTCCTGCGAAGTTTGCACGAAGATCCTCTAAGATATCCTCGCTTACGCCCTGTGCAACGCCTACTACATGCTCAGCAGCCCATGTTCTATCGGCTGACTGCTCTTTGAACTTAGAAGCTGGTGCGTGACAGACTGGACATTCAGCTGGTGCAGCCTCTCCTTCGTAAACATATCCACATACTGTACATACAAATTTTTTCATAATGATAATCTCCTTTTCTTTTTATTAAAATTTTTTGTTGTTCAAGTTAGTTTTATGATTCAGAGCTTCGTTTGCATTTTTTGTAAATGAATTTATTTTTAAAGCCCTAAATCGATATTAGTAATTGTTACTGATATCAAGATAACATAATTACTTGTCATTGTCAATAATATTTTTTATTAAATTTATCTTTTTGATAAAATAGACTGACAAGTTTGTTATGACTCACGGGATGTTTTTTGTGTGAGACAGTCTTGACAAGTTCCATAGAATAATGTTGCATGCGAATCAATCGTGCCATCAAAATGCTCCTCGGCCAGTTTATTCATGGTATTGATGTGAGCTTCGTCGATATGCAGATCAAATACCCGGTTGCAACAAGTGCATACAACGTGATAGTGTGGGTGAGTATTGCCATCAAATCGGTCTCCACCGTCAGGAGTGGTAATCTTAATTGCTTCGCCCATGTCAGCAAGCAGATTCAGATTCCGATAAACAGTTCCAAGACTGATACGGGGGAATTCTTCTCTTACATGAAGATATACAGTATCAGCAGTTGGATGCTCAGTTGTATGATCGAGATATTCTTTAATGGATGCTCGCTGTCTGCTGTATTTCAATGTAGCCATGCGATAACCTCCTTGATAATAATAATTGTTACTATAATTAGAATAATAAAAAATGTTCCATTTGTCAACTTTTAATTTATAAATGTAATACTTTTGTAATAATTAATTGTAAAATTTTGTAAAAAAAGTGAAGAAATGGATGTAATATGATGAGAAAAAGTCGGGATAATAGCCTTGACATGGGATTGCTGCGTGATATAATAAACACGTAACATATGTAACAATTCTGTAATATTTACAAAAGATAAGAAAAGAAAACATAAGGAGGGAGTTTATGGATTCGATTCTTAGAAAAGGATTGTTCCTAGTTACCTTGACAGGAGCTATTGGAGTTTTCCCAGCTACGGCATATGCTTCTGATATCGAGGATAATCACACTATGCCAGGAGTGGGAATTGAGCAGGTGCTGAATGATTGTTATTCTTCACAGAAAGAGATTCAGGTGGAGGATTATCTGGCACCAGAAGATAAGGGCGAGTATTTAGATATGGCTTTTGCAGATGTTGAATCATTTTTATATATAAGAAGTGAACCGACAAAGCAGAGCGAATGGGTGGGTAAATTATATCCCGGTTATGCAGCAAAAATCGTAGGACCAGTTGGAGAATGGACGAAGATTGAATCTGGTTCGGTTACAGGTTATGTGTATTCGCAGTATATAATAATAGGAAGAAATGCTCAGCAGAAGGCAGAGGAAGTCGTAGAAGCTTCTGCAAGCGCAGATTCCAAAGAAGCTTTTTCTTATGCAGAATCTAGAGAAGAAGAGGAAGCACGTTTGGCTGCGGAGGCAGAAGAAGCGGCCAGGAAAGCAGAGGAAGAGGCTCAGGCTGTGAGAGAGGCTGCCGGAAGTGGTCAGGCAGTGGTGGATTATGCATGTCAGTTTATCGGCAATCCATATGTCTGGGGAGGCACAAGCCTGACAAATGGAGCTGACTGCTCTGGTTTTGTGCAGTCTGTCTACGCACATTTTGGAGTGAATCTTCCAAGAACATCTTCAGAAATGCGAAGTGCCGGCAGGGGAGTCAGTTATTCGGAAGCACTTCCTGGGGACATCATTTGCTATGATGGACATGTCGGTATTTACATGGGAGACGGACAAATTGTAAATGCAATTAATAGCCGAAAAGGAATCGGGATATTGCCTGCCACGTATAAAGGAATCCTGACAGTAAGAAGATTACTTTAAATTGGTGCATATTGAACAGAAGCATAAAAGAACAGATTAAGTAAGTGAAAAATTGCCGGATATACAAAATAGACAAAAATGTATAAAAAATTTGATTGTTGAAAAAAAGTTAAAAATTTATCCACATTGAGTTATCCAAGTTTTCCACACTAAAAACGTGAAAAAAGGTGGAAAAATACATGATTTCTAAAAGTTTTCCACATTATCCACATAAAAAGGTGTGGAAACTGGGGATAATTCAAGGTAAATAAAAGAACGAATGTTTTGTGGAGTTATGATAAAAATAGTATTTTGTCGAAAAAAATCGGCAAACGTATTGACTTTTAAAAATTCAAATTTTAATGGAAAATTGTCATAAAATGTTTACACAATGGTGAAAAGCAATTATAATAAGAAAACGTAAAAGAAAAGGAGGTGCACACATGGCACGAGTTACAAAGGAAATGACTATGGGAGAACTGCTTCAGACATATTATGAGCAGTGCCCTGAAATTGTAGATGTTCTTACAGGATTAGGAATGCATTGCATCGGATGCCCAAGTTCTATCGGAGAATCACTTGCAGATGCTGCATATGTTCACGGAATTGATTCAGATCTTCTTGTTGAGAAACTGAATGCAACAATTAATGCAAAACTTGGTGAGTAATATTAGATTTGCAGAACAACAGAAAATAGAACAATAAAAAGCGGACTCCAATTGGAATCCGCTTTTTATTGTCAGGCATAAGCCTGAAAGATTTTTCTTAGTTTTGTTTAAACATTAGCCAGTTGCTGTACTGCATCATTTTCCAGTAGTACTTTGCAATGCTCTCCGAGGAAAGCGATTGTAGCGCCGGAGGTCTTCTCTAATGTACCGTATTCAGATAACATATTACAGAGTCGACTGAAATCCTTTCGTGTATGTTCTGACTGAGTCATCGCAAGGATATAAATATTTTCGGCAGTATCTTTATACAAAGTGTTCGCACCAAAGTACATATTTCCAAGTAATCGTGAGGCCGCAAGGACATTATCCATAGAGGCAAATGAAATCAGACGGATTGCAGGTTTCTTAGGTGCAGCGTCTTTTGGTATTTCATTCTCCAAAGCTTCAGTTTCAGGATCATCTAGAGATTCTGGTGAAGAGCTGACTGGATTTTCCGGCTTGGAAGAACTCTGTGCAGCATTAATCTTCTCTTTGACTTTGCCAAGCAGGTCAATAAGAGATTCAGCACCTTCCAGTTTGTCAGGGAGTCCCTGACGGGAAGAATCTCCATCCTGCCCCGGAAGAGGTGCGAATTTAGAAAAACGCGTGTCGAGTTCCTCTGGATCCTCGACTTTAGTAATGATCAGCACGATTGAATCTGAGGAAGAAGGGATTGCCTCGATCATCAATGGCATATTCTCTGCTTCAAAACCAAATTCCTGTGCTGCCTGTTGCATCATATCGTGGAAAAGTGATCTCGCTTTTTCTGTACCATAAGCCAGTTCGCTGAGTTGGAGCTGACGTTCGGCCAGATCTGCGCGTGTTAATGTACAGCGTATCTGATTGTCACTTAATTTTTCAATCTTCATATTTATCACTTCCTTTCACATAGTATAGCATAGAAAAAGTTTTTTGTTCAATAAAATAAATATAAAATCAAAAAAGTGCTTGCTTTTAAAAAGAGTATCCATTATAATGACCGTACTAGAAAATAGTTTTCCCTGGTAACTATATTTTTAGAACATATTTCTTAAAAAGTAATTCTTAACAGTATCTAGCCAATCAGAATAAGAATTCGAGAAATAGCGCGAATTCCGCGCAAAGATTCAAGAGTAATAACAATCAGATAAAAACAACAATCAGAAAAAATCAGATAACAATTAGAGTACAATCAAATAACAATTAAATAACAACAGATCATGAAAAAATCAATCAGATAAGTAACAAAGCAACAGATAGTTGAATAGTAATGCACGGCTGTTTTCTAGCAGAAAAGTGGACGTGTCTGGATATGTGGGATAATGTATCACGGCATTTTATCCTTCTGGTTTGTCATATACAGATTTCGAAGACAATGCGACCAGGGAAGTGCATTATTGAGGAGGAGGTAAAGTCATGGGGGACCCCAGAGAAAGGAATTATCAAAGTCTTTTTTCAGAGTTGGCAGGTTATGAAAAAAAGGGAGTATATATGTTAATGAACGGGGTGCCGGCAAGTCCCATGCAGATTGTGCAGGCTCACATTGTGAGGGAGGATGCAGTCTATATGCGGGATTATGTGTTGAATGATAATGGAGATATAAAAGAATTGTGTTTTGATGATGTAGAGATGCAGGAACAAGATAGATGAGGCATTCTTGAAAAAAAGTGTGTAAGTACCCTCATAAGCAAGGCTTGAATTTGTCGAAAAAGGATGACGCATGTCCACTCGTTTGTTATAATAGCGAGTAGGAGGTGCAGCATGGACGAAAAGGAAATCAAGAGAACCACAGATCCGCGAAAAAAAGCGGAGTGGGCAAAAAGCGCCAGCAATCTGCAGAATCAGCGACGCCAGGAGTCATCCGGCCGCACGGAGACTGAGGGTGGAGCGAGAGGACAAGCAAGTCGGGAGAATGCGGAAACTTTGTCAGGAAAGGCAGCCGTAGAAGATAGAGAACGCCGCAGAGCGAGAAATGCAGGATCGTCAGCGGAAAAATCTAAGGTGAGAAAAAGACCGGCGGTATCGGAAGACGGTCAGGAGAGGCCGAAGAAGAGACGTCCGGTATCGGAAGATGGCCAGGAGAGACCGAAGAAGAGACGTCCGGTATCAGAAGATGGTCAGGAGAGACCGAAAAAGAGACGTCCAGTACCAGAAGACGGTCAGGAGAGGCCGAAGAAGAGACGTCCGGTATTAGAAGATGGTCAGGAGAGGCCGAAGAAGAGACGTCCGGTATCAGAAGACGGTCAGGAGAGACCGAAAAAGAGACCGCAGAAGGAAGAAGCAATCTCTAAGAATCAGAAAAAGCAGGCGGCACGGCCGGCAGCAAGAAAAGCGCAGACAAAACGCAAGCGAAAAAGACGTGTAGGATTGATGATTCTATTATTGATCATACTTGGGATAGCCGCAATTGCAGGAGCATTTCTGTGGAAGAAGTACAGTCCGTCAAAGGAACGGATGGATGTAAAAAAATATTATGGAATTGAAAACGATAGTCAGATGGCTATTACGGTAGATGATCAGATTGTGGAACCTCACGGAATGATATCGGATGGGAAAGCGTATGTGCAATATGAAGTTGTAAGAGATTATATCAACAGCCGTTTTTACTGGGATGCCAATGAGAACAAGCTTTTGTACACACTGCCGACAGATATTGTAACTGTGGAAATCGGAAGCAAAGATTACAGTGTTTCCAAAGAAAAGAAAAGTGAAGATTATGTTATCCTGAAGACAGAAGGAAACACAACTTATGTCGCATTAGATTTTATTCAGCAATATACGAATATAGATTATGAAGTATATGATAGTCCGAACCGGGTGATGATTACTTGTGACTGGGGAAAGAAACAGGTTGCAACAGTGAAGTCAGATACACAGGTTCGATATCGCGGCGGGGTTAAGAGCCCGATTGTGACAGATGTGAAGAAAAAAGATGAAGTGATCGTTCTGGAGAATGAACAGAACTGGAAAAAGATTCTTACAAAAGACGGGTATATCGGATATGTGAAGAAAAATGCATTGAAGAATGAAAAAACTAAGAATGTTACTCGCGATTTTACGGAACCGGAATACACCAGTATCAAGAAAGATTATACCATTAATATGGCATGGCATAATGTAACCAACAGTACCGCCAATAGCGGTTTGCAGCAGAGACTTGCAGATAGTAAAGGGTTAACGACAATTGTGCCGACATGGTTCCATGTGAAAGATACAGAAGGGAATCTTGAATCGATTGCTTCAACAGATTATGTAAATTATGCACATCAGGCGGGCCTGGAAGTGTGGGCCGCTATCAGGGATTTCGATGGGGGAATCGGATCCAATGATGAATCACTTCAATTACTCAGCTATAGCTCGAGAAGAGAGAATCTTATCAATCAATTGATAGGAGCGGTGATGCAGGTCGGAATAGACGGCATCAATGTAGATTTTGAAAAGATTTCAAAAGATTGTGGAGTTCATTATATACAATTTATCAGAGAACTGTCTGTAAAATGCAGACAAAATGGTATCGTACTTTCGGTGGATAATTATGTCCCTAAGGGATATAATCAACAGTACAATCGCAAAGAACAGGGCGTTATGGCAGACTATGTCATTATTATGGGATATGATGAGCATAATGGAAGTTCACTGGAAGCAGGTTCAGTATCTTCTTATGAATTTGTAAAAGAAGGAATTGAGGAGACGATCAAAGAAGTACCGGCAGAGAAAGTGATCAATGGGATTCCGTTCTTTACAAGACTGTGGTCGGAAACGCCGAAAACACAGGAAGAACTGAATCAGGAGGCAGGAACAGAAGCAGCAGATTATCCGATGAAGGTGACAAGTGAAGCACTGGGAATGTCTACAGCCAGAGATAAGATCAGCCAGGCAGGTGCAGAAACAACATTAGATGAAACAACCGGGAATAATTATGCGACCTGGGAAGCTGACGGTGTAACATATGAAATCTGGCTGGAGGATGCAACCTCGATTGAGCCGAAGCTTCAACTCATGAAGGAGAATAAGCTTGCAGGTACTGCCGCATGGGCATTAGGACAGGAAAGTTCAGATATCTGGGATTTGATTTTGAAGTATGTAAATTAGAGTGATGAAAGATCAGAGAGTGAGATTACTTTCTGGTCTTTCTTTTTTTGAATGAACAGATGGGAAAATTCATATACTGAAACAAACAGGTGCTTTGGTGAAATATACGAAGTTTTGGAGGTTTCAGGAAGTGCGCAAGAAAATTGAATTGTTAGTATTACTTCTGGCGCTGGCAGGAATCTATACCGTCAGCCGAAATCTGGAAAAATATGTACAATCGGATCAGGTGAAAAGTGAACAAGAGCGGAAGATGGATCTTGTTGTTATAGATAGTGGTCACGGGGGAAGTGATCCGGGAAAGGTTGGTATCAATGAAGTCCTGGAAAAAGATATCAACCTTAAGATTTCAAAACAAGTGGAAAAAGAACTGAAGAATAAAGGTTATCAAGTTGTTATGACCAGGGAAAAAGATCAAATGCTCGCAGGAGAAACTTCCGGAAATTCCAAAATACAGGATATGAAAGCGAGAGTTGATCTGATAAATGAAAAGGCTCCGGGGCTTGCGGTCAGCATTCATCAGAATAGTTATCACGAAGAGGAAATACATGGTGCACAGGTATTTTATTATTCCCATTCAGCAGAAGGGCATACAGCGGCAAAGCTGATGCAGCAGGCGCTTCTTGGCGCGGACAGTGAGAATACGAGGCAGGAAAAGGCCAATGATACATATTACCTGCTCAGGAGGACTCAGGTGCCGACAATCATCGTAGAGTGTGGTTTCCTGAGCAACCAACAAGAAGCAGAGCTTCTGGCGGGAAAAGATTATCAGAAAAAAATCGCCAAGGCAATCGCAACAGGAATTGACGAGTATCTGAGAAATGCTGCCGATGGTACATAGAATGAATAGCCAGACAGACGTGATTTGGTTCGAAAAAATATTTGGAAAGTGATAACAGGTGTAGTATAATAAAAAACATGAAGACAATAGTAGAAAAAATTACAAAAGAACAACTTAATACAGAGGAAGGAAAGAAGATTATTGGTCAGGCCGGAGACTTTTTAAAAGAAGGTGGACTGGTAGCGTTTCCAACGGAAACAGTATATGGTCTCGGTGCTGATGCTTTGAATAAGACCGCTTCAACCAAGATTTATGCGGCAAAGGGCAGACCTTCGGATAATCCTCTGATCGTGCATATTACGAATATGGGAGCACTGGATAAGATTGCAGATATTATTCCGGAAGTTGCTTATAAAGTGGCTGATGCTTACTGGCCGGGACCGCTTACAATGATTTTCCAAAAGACAGAGGAAGTGCCATATGAGACAACAGGAGGTCTGGATACAGTTGCAGTACGTATGCCAAGTGATGAGATCGCAAGAGCTTTGATCGATGCGGGCGGCGGGTATATTGCTGCGCCAAGCGCGAATACTTCAGGACGTCCGAGCCCGACGAAAGCTGAGCATGTAGAAGAAGATTTAAGCGGTAAGATCGAGATGATTTTAGATGGAGGAGCAGTAGATATCGGAGTTGAATCTACCATTCTGGATATGACCGTAACACCGCCTATGATTTTACGCCCTGGTGCGATTACAAAGGAGATGCTCACAGAACTTATCGGTGAAGTAGACATTGACAGAACATTGATCACGCCGGACAGCAAAGTGAAACCGAAAGCTCCGGGGATGAAGTATCGACATTATGCTCCGAAAGCGGATCTTAGTATTGTGGAGGGACCGATGGAACTGGTGATCGATGCGATCAACCAGATGTCTGCAGAGCGTATGGCTAAAGGACACAGAGTCGGTGTGATCGGAACACAAGAGACTGTAGGCCGATACAAGGCAGACGTAGTGAAAAGCATAGGAACAAGGGCAGACGAAGCAACTATCGCCAATCATTTGTATGCGGTATTGCGCGAGTTCGATGATGCTGAAGTAGAGTATATATATAGTGAATCATTTGCAGCCGGAGGAATCGGCAGTGCAATTATGAATCGATTGCTAAAGGCAGCAGGACATCATGTGATAGATGCCTGATGGCTCTTTATGTGGTGCAGATCAAATCAGATGTGTGCCGGATATTAAAAAATCTGATGAACATGTCATGAGATGGAGGAGAAAAACATGTCTAAAGTACAGGTTATGGATCATCCGCTGATCCAGCACAAAGTGAATTATATCCGCAGAAAAGAAGTTGGTTCCAAGGAGTTCCGTGAGATTGTTGGGGAGATTGCGGCTCTTATGTGTTATGAGGCAACAAGAGATCTGAAATTACAGGATGTAGAGATCGAGACACCAATCTGTAAGATGGTTGGAAAAGAATTAAGTGGGAAGAAATTGGCAGTTGTACCGATCTTACGTGCAGGACTGGGAATGGTCGATGGAATGCTGAGCATGATCCCGGCTGCAAAAGTAGGTCATATCGGTCTTTACAGAGATCCGGAAACGTATGAACCAGTGGAATATTATTGTAAGCTTCCGGCAGACTGTGATGAGAGGGAAGTATTTGTTGTGGATCCTATGCTGGCAACAGGAGGTTCAAGCGTAGCAGCAATTCAGATGTTGAAGGAAAAAGGTGTGAAACATATTCGTTTCATGTGCATTATAGCAGCCCCGGAAGGCGTAGAACGTATGCAGAAAGAGCATCCGGATGTAGATATTTATATCGGTGCTCTGGATGAAAAACTCAATGAGCATAAGTATATTATTCCGGGACTTGGTGATGCTGGAGATCGTATTTTCGGAACGAAATAGGAGGAAGCAGCAGTGAGTGATAAACGTAAAGACTATATCAACTGGGATGAGTATTTTATGGGAGTAGCAAAGCTATCCGGACTTAGATCCAAAGACCCGAATACTCAGGTTGGGTGCTGTATTGTCAGTCAGGATAATAAGATTTTATCTATGGGATATAATGGACTGCCGAAGGGCTGCTCAGATGATGAGTTCCCGTGGGTGAGAGAAGGAGAAGATCCATTAAAGACAAAATATGTCTATACAGTACACAGTGAACTGAATGCGATTCTGAATTTCCGTGGAGGAAGTCTGGAAGGAGCAAAGCTCTATGTGTCTCTTTTCCCATGTAATGAGTGTGCAAAAGCAATCATTCAAAGTGGAATCAAAGAAGTTATCTACGACTGTAACAAATATGATGGAAGCACAGCTGTACAGGCATCTATGCGTATGTTCGATGCAGCAGGAGTGGCTTATCACCAATACAAGAGATCGGATCGCAAGATAGAGATTGAATTGTAAATCAGATATTCTTAAAAAATCGGCAGAATAGAGAAGCAGATGAGAGGATTTCCGGGAGGAGATTCTCTTTTTTAAATAGAAAAACATGTGGGATAAAAATAGTATGCTATATAAATAATACTGATTTTTAAGATTAAACCTATGAAATGAAACAGCATTTCTGAATAAAAATCAGACGGGGATATTTTAAAATATGTCATATGGTAAGCTTAACAAGGATATATATGAAAATAGAAGGAGGCTTGGATATGTCACAGAGATGTTCGAATTTTATGATAAATTTTCTGATCCGTATGGCAGTCGGGGTGATGTTGATTCTTGTGATAAATGGATTCTTCGTGTCAAAAGAAATTCCGGTAAGGGTGGGGCTGAATCCAATAACAATGGCCGCCTCCGGAACATTAGGAGTCCCGGGGGTTGCCCTGCTATATGGTGTGGCCTTTTATGAGAGCCGGTAAGCAACACTGCAGATAAACCCTTTGGGAGCAAGAATGGAAGTGATTCTCCAGGATGAATATTCGTCCTGGAGTTCTTTTTTATCCGTAGTGACGTAAAATGTACGTTCAGATTCCTTCGTAAGATAAAAAGAAGTGAAAGAAGTTGTCATACCCGTTCCAAGTCCCTTTACGAAGGATTCTTTTAAAGTCCAATAGTGGATAAAATGTTTTACGCGCTCTTCGTCAGAGTAATCAAGAAATTTTTTAATTTCCTCCGCGTGGAAAAAACGTCCCATCAGAGATTGAAGCCTGACATTTCTGTCAACTTTTTCAATATCAATACCTAGTGGTGTGGAGGTTGACATTGCAAATGCAAGGTAGCCTTCGGTATGAGAAATATTAAAATAAAGATTCCGTCCGATTGCCGGAGAGGCAAGATAGGGTTTGCCATGTCTGGATTCATGCAGGCATACCAGACCTTTGTCAATACACAGATAATAAGAAAGGATTTCTCTGATCATGGCACGCCCGGCACCTGCTTTGTGCAAGTTGCTGTTCTCTGGTTCCGGCACATAGATAATGTGTACTTCGCCCGCAGCAGGAAGTGAAGGAGTTTTACCTTGTAAATCGCGTAATTTTAAGAATTTGAACTCCATAATATGAACTCCTTTCCAGTGAGATAAAGTCTATAAGTTTTAAAATTCTATGGATATATTATAACTGTTTCCAGATGATTTTCAATGATTGATAAGAACAAATCTATCTATGTTGCACAAAGTTTTACATTTTCTAAAAAAGGGATAGACAAAAGGGGAAAGCCTGTCTATAATCCAAGACATCTGATTGTTATATTCTAGTTGGCAAGACATAACCATTCAAGTTATTCAAAGTAATTCAATGTTATTCGACCATTTATTCCGGTCATGAATTCCTAAGAAGATAACGAGAGAACACACAAGAAGAGGAGGGATAATATGTGGAGAGCAAAAATCTGGTAATCTGTGATCCAGAGACAAAATTTGCTTCCGCGTTTGCACAGTATCTTACAAGACAGAAAGAATTGGCGGTCCGTGTCAGGACATGCAGTGATCTTTCTTATGTATTGGCTATACAGGAGAAAGAGAAGATCGATTTTCTGTTCATATCTTCGGAGTATCCGGAAGATTCCAGAAAACAGGTAAAAGCCGGTATGGTATTTGTAATCGCACCAGAAAGAGAGGTGGCGTTGGAAAACCGGGAGGTGCCGATCTACAAATACCAGCCGGGAGATCAGATCCTGGCGGAAATGATTCGTCAGTGCAGCATGTCAGGAGACGAGAAGCAGATATTTTTAAAGATTACCGGGAAAAAGAACTGCAGAGTAATTGCGGTATATTCTCCGGTGAGAAGAATTGGAAAGACAACCTATGCAATCCGGCTTGGAAGAAAACTGGCAAAGGAGGCAAATGTATTGTATCTGGGAATGGAAACTTACGGTGGAGAAGGTGGACATTTTCCGGAAGGAACACAGACACTGGCAGATGTCCTGTACTATGCAAGGCAGGAACAGAGCAATATCGGAACGGTACTTACAACTATTGTGAGACACTCGGAAAATCTGGATTATATAGTACCGATGCCTGTATCCGAAGACATTAAGGAGATTGACTCGGAAGAGTGGATCAGGCTGATACAGAAAATTATAGAACAAAGTATTTATGAAATCGTGATTCTGGATATGGATGAAGGCGTTCGGGACATTTACCGGGTGCTTCGGATCTGTAATGAGATTCACATGCTTACGATTGATGAGCCGGTCGCAGAGGCGAAGGTGGCGCAGTTCGAGGCAGAACTGGAACTTCTGGGTTACGAGGATGTCAGACGTAAGATCATACGAAAGGAGCAACGCACATGATACAGGCGGAACAGCTTCATGCGAGGATTCTGGAGGAACTGGATCTGTCCAGAGACATTCCAGATGAGGAGCTGACGGAGTTGATTCACCGCGTGCTGGACGAGGCATCCGGCAGAGAATATATACCGCTTGGGAAAAAGGCGGAGCTTGGCAGAGAATTATTTAATGCTTTCCGGAAATTTGATCTTCTTCAGGAATTTCTGGAAGATGATGAGATCACGGAGATTATGATTAACGGGACTCAGAATATATTTCTGGAGAAGGAAGGAAAACTGATCAGATCCGGGAAAAGGTTTGTTTCGCGGGAGAAGCTGGAAGATGTCATTCAACAGATCGTTGCAGGATCCAATCGGATCGTAAATGAAGCATCTCCAATCGTGGACGCAAGACTTCCGGACGGGTCGAGAGTAAATGTGGTACTGGGGCCCATCGCTTTAAATGGGCCCATAGTAACCATAAGAAAATTCCCAAAAGAAGCAATTACAATGAAACAGTTGATCCGGTGGGGTTCTATCTGCCGGGAAGTAAAAGAATTTCTGGTAAAGCTTGTTAGGGCAGGCTACAACATATTCATCAGTGGAGGAACCGGATCAGGCAAGACCACATTCCTGAATGCTTTATCGCAATACATACCAAAGGATGAAAGAATCATTACAATTGAGGACAACGCAGAATTACGGATTCTGGATATTCCAAACCTGGTAACTCTTGAGGCGAGATGCGCCAATCTTGAGGGAACAGGTGAGATTACTATACGCGAATTAATTCGGACGGCGCTTCGGATGAGACCAAATCGCATCATTGTCGGGGAAGTTCGCGGAGCCGAAGCAATTGATATGCTGCAGGCACTTATATGTACTATATAACAATTATATATATAACGTATATAAGGATGGAAAATATAGATTAGAGGGAAGGCATAGGAACGATATGAACATTAAGTATAGGTTATTGTGTAAAAGGTTAATAGAGG
>OHMN01000680.1_pt1 | contig 29732 bp, 30 predicted proteins | sample 1569361 | NCBI WGS metagenome assembly OHMN01 (sample SAMEA3541508, study PRJEB24748) | human gut metagenome | biome: human gut; feature: human-associated habitat; material: faeces | place: China | collected 2012
AAGTGTCAAAGCCTCAATAATTACAATTTTATCCTTAACTTAATGACATTGTTTTCAAAAAAACCCCGTCCCCAATTGGACTTTAACCTGTCCCTTTTTTAACCCCACCTACGTTTTTACGGGCTTTAGTGCTTCTCACACCTGTCCCTTTTTAACCTTCCACCAAATACTGCCTCATTATGCGAAGTGCGTTTTTTTCCAGGCGGCTTACTTGTGCCTGGCTAATCCCCACATCTCTTGCCACTTCCATCTGGGTTCTCCCGTCAAAAAAGCGAAGGGAAATAATGTATCTTTCCCGTTCGTTTAAATGTTCCATGGCAGCCTGTAGCGACAGGCTTTCGACCCATTTTTCTTCTTTATTCTTGTGATCGCTGATCTGGTCCATCACGTAAAGTGCGTCGCCTCCGTCACTGTACACTGGCTCCTGGAGGCTCATAGGTGCCTGAATGGCATCTAGCGCATAGACAATGTCCTCCTTGGCTATTCCAATCTCCTGTGCGATTTCCTGAACTGTAGGTTCTCGCATATTCTGTTTCACATAATTTTCTTTCGCATAAATTGCTTTGTATGCGGTATCACGAAGGGAACGGCTGACTCGTATACTGCTGTTATCCCGCATATAACGCCGAATTTCTCCAATGATCATAGGCACTGCATAAGTACTGAATTTGACGTCCAGCTCCGTATTAAAATTATTGATTGCCTTAATCAGCCCGATACAACCAATCTGAAATAAGTCATCGGGGTTTTCATTACTGGAATGAAATCGTTTGATCACACTTAGAACCAGTCTTAAATTTCCTTTGATATATTCCTCTTTCGCCTCATCATCTCCCGCTTTAATACGCGCAAACAAAGCTTCCTTCTCCTCTTCTTTCAGGATAGGAAGCTTTGCCGTATTCACACCACATATTTCAACTTTTCCCTGCATTTTTTCGAACCTCCTGCCAGATGTTTTCTGATTACGTCTAGTAGAAATTCTCTCCATATGCAGGTTACTTATTCGTAAGTGTCATGAAATAAAAAAACTTTTGCCCCTTGACATCACATGTCTGGCATCATCTTATCCCGCCAGCCATGCAAACCACTCTATAGGTCTGATTATCTTGACAAATCCGACATTTTTATCTGTCCCACTTGTCTGCCAGATTATTAATTTGATTCTCGAACTTCATCAGTTCTTTGTTTGCAAGTCCTTCATTCTTATATACCACATCAAGCAGCCTCTTTGCCGCTGCGACCACTCTGTAAAATGCATTCTGCTTACGGATCTGTGCTGGTTTTTCCACTGCCTTTTTCGGTTCTTTAATTCCAACGGACAGGATTTCACCTGTAGCAAGATCCACACATCCTCCGGAATACGGTGCCATGGCCGGCCAGCCAAACTTTTCCGTAATTGCTTCTGCAAATGTATCCGTAACCTGATCTTCACCATGAACTACGAATACATGCTGCGGTGTGTTCTCAAATCCTGACAACCAGTCTAAAAGTCCGTTCCGGTCTGCATGTCCGCTGATACCTTTCAGACTTTCGATCTTCGCATTGACTTCGACTGTCTCACCAAAAAGCTTGACGCATTCCGCACCCTCAATCAGCTTTCGCCCCAGTGTTCCCACCGCCTGATATCCTACAAAACAGATCGTACTTTCTTTTTTCCACAGATTGTGCTTCAAATGGTGGCGGATTCGTCCTGCCTCACACATTCCTGATGCCGATAAGATAACCTTCGGTTTTGTATCAAAATTAATCATCCGGGACTCATCACTTGTAATCGTTGTTTTTAAGCCCGGAAAAACAAGTGGATTGATTCCTTTCTCAATAATCGCAAGTGCATCCTCGTCAAAACAGGATTTTACATTCTTATTAAATACGTTCGTTGCTTCAATTGCCAACGGGCTATCTACATAAACCTCGAAATTCGGATAGTCCGGCAGCAAATTTTTCTCCTTGATCTCACGGATAAAATACAGAAGCTCCTGTGTACGTCCCACTGCAAAGGACGGAACGACCACATTCCCTCCGCGGTCAAAAGTCTCCTTTAAAATTCTTGTAAACTCTCCGACATAATCCGGTCTTACATCCCCATGCACCCGGTCTCCATATGTAGATTCAATCAAAATATAATCTGCTTCTGTCACTTTCTTTGGATCCTTGATAATCGGCTGATCCAGATTTCCCACATCTCCGGAAAATACGATCTTTTTGGAAATGTCTCCCTCTGTGATCCACATCTCGATTGCCGCAGAGCCAAGAAGATGCCCTACATCCGTAAAACGAATATCTATTCCGTCACACAGTGTAATTCTTTGATCATAATCACACGGTGCCAGCAATTTGATCGCTGCATCGGCATCCGCCATTGTATAGAGCGGCTCATATTCCGGTCCGCCGCTTCGCCTTGCTTTACGATTCCGCCATTCCGCCTCAAACTCTTGAATATGGGCACTGTCACGCAGCATGATATTACACAGATCTGATGTGGCAAATGTTGTTACGATTTCTCCATGAAATCCCTGTTTGCAGAGCATCGGAATCTTTCCGGAGTGATCGATATGTGCATGCGTCAGGAGAATATAATCTATATCTCCCGATGCAACCGGGATTTCCTGGTTCTCGTAAAGATCTGGCCCCTGCTCCATACCGCAGTCTACCAGAATGTTCTTTCCGCAGGCCTCAACAAGGTGGCAGCTACCTGTCACTTCGTGGTCCGCTCCTATAAAAGTAAGCTTCATACACGTATCCCCTTTTTATTTTCATTCTACCACTTTTTCAGGAATACTTCACCATTTCTTTTCTCAGGCGCACCATAATTTTTTTCTCAAGTCTGGATATGTAGGACTGGGAAATCCCCAGCAGATCTGCCACCTCTTTTTGCGTCTTTTCCTCCCCGTCCACAGTTCCGATACCAAAGCGCATCTGTATGATGGAACGTTCTCTTGCTGACAACAAATTCAGTGCTTTTATCAGAATCTTCCTCTCTGCCTCCTGCTCCAGATCCTTATAAATCGTATCCTCCTCCGTGCCCAGAATATCTGACAGCAAGAGTTCATTTCCATCCCAGTCCACATTCAGCGGCTCATCGATCGACACTTCCAGTTTCGTTTTATTATTACGTCGCAGATACATTAAAATCTCGTTTTCAATACAGCGGGAAGCATAGGTCGCAAGTTTTATATTTTTCGTCGGGTTAAATGTATTAATTGCCTTAATCAATCCAATTGTTCCGATGGAAATAAGATCTTCCACTCCGATACCAGTATTATCAAATTTTTTCGCTATATAAACGACCAGGCGCAAATTATGTTCTATCAGAAGTTTCCTCGCCTCTTCGTCATGTGCACTTCCCAGATAACCGATTGCTCTCGCCTCATCATCTGCTTCTAACGGTGCAGGCAAAATGTCTGACCCTCCGATATAGTGTATCTCTCCTCCGTCCGGAAATAAAAATGTCCGAAAATCCGGAATTACGTTTAACTGAAACTTTTTGGGCATAACTGCTTTCATTAACATATCTATTCCTCCATTTACAAATTAACTTTTTTATTTACTTATCAGTCATTTCATAGCTTCCATTTTCACAGATGTCTTTCCATATTAAATCCACTATTTACTTCGACAATGACTATAAATACATTTTTCAATGTCCGATTTATTCTTCTGCCTGCTATAAATCATCAGGATTTAAGATCATGTCATATACATTGGAAAGCTTCTGTCTCTCACTGACTGCCACAAGTGGTTTTTCCACCCATTTTTCTTCCTTTTCACACCGACAACACAAACAATCCAGCATAAGGATCGGCATCGTACCATTTTCCTTTCCAATACTCTGATAGGTGATTACACGTTTACTTGAAAAATCTGTACAGCCAAGTTTTTCGGCTATCTCTCCTGTAATTACATGAACCGGTCTTCCCGTCAACGAATCCCGCAACCTGTTTCCAGTGTCAATAATGGCATAAATCTCACATTCTCTTCCGTTTTGATACAGCCTGGCTCTACAGGAGCCAGCCATATTTTTATGAAAATAAGCCAGCAAATCCCATATTCCAAGACAAAGATGATATCCTGCAAATGCAAGTATTAAAAACACTGCACCTCCACGAACGTATGGCTGAAATACATTCAGTATACCGCCCAGTAAAAATGCACTGACATACAGCAATATCCATGCTTTTATCAGAGTACGTTTTTCTTTTATCCCAAGTCCTGTTTTCAACAGACACATATTCATGACTCCGTGAAACAACACAAGCCTCCATATCTTTCCTCGCAAAAAGACCACAAATATGCAAGTCAGAAACGCACCGACCATTGCTCCCGCAATAATTCGCAGACGTCTGATCCGGCACTTAAGCATCTTTCCTACCATTAATAACAGGAAATAATCCATCAGAAAATTAATAAGAAAAAACAGATCTATGTACAGCTCATAGTGCATGTTCCACCTTCTTCCTCTTGTATACGCAATCGATTTTGTACTTTTGAGTGATTTTATTATACGTGTGACCACACGTAGATTTTGTCAGATAATGAAAGAAACAATTCAGTTTATTACGACAGGATTTTACGCATTATCCCTTCTTTTTCCATGTTTTTTCGCCATGTAATTTTATATGACATAATTCATGTATTTACCACAAATGAACGAATTTTTTGTCGATGTATTTTTACAATGAATACAAAAAGAGTCAAAGAAACTTATTCGTTTCTTTGACTCTTTTATTCATTCAATCTTGTATTCTAATATGAATTCCTATTTTTTAAAGAAATCCGGAATCTTGATAGACTGCTCTTTTACACGGCTTGTCGGAGTTCTCGGTGTCTCCATGGAAGGTGATGTTCCTCCAACTGTTCTTCTAGGAACTTCCGGCTCTTCCACTGTTCTGTTCACAGATCCCATACTCATATCAAGCTTTGGAGCTGCCTGCTGGCGAACCGGCTGTCTGTCATATGCAGAAGCATGTCCTGTATGTGTAGCCGTATGCCCCACATTTGCTGCCGGGCGCTGGCTTTCCAGTCTGGATTTTAATTTGGAAGCTGTACCTCCTACATTATGAAGTCCTGTTGCGATAACTGTGATCGTAGCCTCATCAGCCTTGGAATCATCATACATTGCACCAAAGATAATATTCGCATCTTCTCCGGCAAGATCCTGAACATACTCAGCTGCATCTGATGCATCCATAAGAGTGATATCTCCGGATACATTGATGATAACATGAGAAGCTCCGGCAATTGTTGTCTCCAGAAGAGGACTGGCAACTGCCTGTTTTACTGCCTCAAGCGCTTTATCGTCACCGCGTCCCATACCGATACCGATATGTGCGATTCCCTTGTCTGTCATAACAGTCTGAACATCTGCAAAGTCCAGGTTGATCAGGGATGGTACATTGATCAAATCTGTGATACCCTGAATACCCTGCTGTAACACCTCATCAGCCTTCTTAAGTGCTTCCGGCATAGTTGTACGTCTATCAACAACCTCAAGAAGCTTATCATTTGGAATGACGATCAGTGTGTCTACACTTTCTTTTAATTTTTCAATTCCTGCAAGAGCATTGTTCATACGTGTCTTGGACTCAAAACGGAACGGTTTTGTTACAACTCCGACTGTCAGGGAACCCTGTTCCTTGGCAATACGTGCTACAACCGGTGTAGCTCCTGTTCCTGTTCCGCCACCCATACCACAGGTAACGAAGACCATGTCTGCTCCTTTTAATGCTGCTGCAATCTCTTCGGAACTTTCCTCTGCAGCTTTCTCACCAATCTCCGGTCTTGCTCCCGCACCAAGACCTTTGGTAATCTTATCTCCGATCTGTAAAAGTGTCGGAGCCTTACTTAACTGAAGTGCCTGTTTATCTGTATTAATTGCAATAAATTCCACACCGGCAATCTGCTCGTCGATCATTCGGTTCACAGCGTTGTTACCGCCACCGCCGACTCCTACAACTATGATCTTAGCCGCTGCTTCTGACTCGTTGGTTTTAATTTCTAGCAAGGGTTTCTCCTCCTTTGTTATCCTTATTATACATTATACACCCATATATATTTCTATAATATAGACTTTTGTCCAAAATATCAATAGAATTTCATGACTTTTTCAATTTTTTTTGTTTTATCCTGCATCTTCCGGAAAAACTCCAATATCAAAAGTCGCTGTGTCACTCTCATCAGAAAAATTTTCCAGATGAAGCGTTCCTTCTTTTCCTTCCAGCTTTTCAAGAATCTTAGGAATCTGCGCAACTTTCACGGAAGTGACATCATTTCCAAGGCTCACACATACATTCCCGATGTACACATAAATTCTATCAGAACGACACATAATCTTTGTGACAGACAACTCGTACTTTTTCATCTCTCTGGTAGCTTCCAGTATCTCCTGATAGATAATCGAACTTTTCTTTTTCAATTTGTGGTAAAGCTTAAGTTCATCCGGATTCATACCGTCTACAAGCGGAATTCCATCTACCGGCGCTTCCTCTACATCTACGACCATACCATCCTGGTCAAAATAGTAATACTTTCCATCTGAATCCATTACATATCCGATTCTTTCCTTCTCTTGAACTGTAATCTTAAGCGTCCACGGATTTTTAAGGCTTACCTTAATACTTTCAAAACAGTCCGGCTGTTTTCCATAACCGAGTTTATATTTTGCAAGCACATACAGCCCATTGACCGAATATTTATCGTTCTGAACAGATTTTACAATTTCTTCTGTACTGCAATAATCATTTCCCTTCACTTCTACTTTCTGGACATGAAACAAAATAAAAATTCCAAGTACAAGAATTAAAAAGGCAAAGAGCAATACAAAAAAAGCATAAACTCTATGTTTTCGTTTTTTCTTCTTTTTTTTCTTTTTCGGACGTCTTTCTGCATGATCTTGATAGTCGTCCAGGTATTCTTCCCTTTTCATTCACCCCTGCTCCTTATTCTGTAATCTCCTCTTCACAGTAACTTCCATTTTTCGAGACGCTTAGTACAAGCCCCATTTCTACCAGTAAAAATACAACTGAAGTTCCGCCATAACTAATGAATGGCAACGTAATTCCAGTATTGGGGATCGTATTGGTCACGACCGCAATATTTAAGATGACCTGAATCATCATATGTGCCATTGCCCCGGAAGCAATCAATGCCCCAAACAAATCTTTTGCCTGCGTTGCAATGACAAAAAAACGCCAGATCAGAAGCAGAAAAAGCATCAGAATAAAACATGCGCCAAATAATCCAAGTTCTTCACAAATGATGGAAAAAATCATATCATTTTGGGCTTCCGGTACAAAGCCAAGCTTTTGAATACTCTGTCCCAGCCCTCTTCCAAATAATCCTCCACTCCCAATTGCATACAATCCCTGCAGAGTCTGATATCCCTTTTCATAAGCTTCCGGATTCTTCCAGACTGCAAGCCGTTCCAGCCGGTAGCTCTCCAAAGCAAGAAAGATTCCCATAAATCCTGCCCCGGCCGCTCCCAGAAAAATAAACTGCCCGTACTTTGGACTCGCCACAAAAATCAAAACGACTGCTATACTCAGAATAATGATTGCTGTGCTCAAGTTACTGGCTCCGACCAATCCTACTATCGGCAGCACGACTATCATGATTTTTATCAATGTCCGCATACGGTACATTTTTTTCACATTGTGTGTGACGTAAGAAGCCAGAAATAAAATAACCGCAACCTTTGCAAATTCCGATGGTTGAAATGACAGTGGACCAAGTGCAAGCCAGCGCTTGGAACCATTATACTCCCTGCCCACAAATATAACAGCAATCGACAAAAGCAGCGCCACAAGGTAACAAAGCCACGCTATGTTCTTCAATCTGTGATAATCAAGCTGTGCAGTAAAAAACATTGCCAGAAAACCAAGACAAGTCGCAAATACCTGCTTTTTCAGATAATAGGAACTGTCACAGAATTTCACTTCCCCATTATACGCACTTGTACTATACAGAATGATAAGACCTAACAGCACCAGAATTCCCAGTACTGTCAGGAGCGTATAATCGTATCTGCCTCTTGCTGCCATACGTGTCAATCCATTCGCACTCCTTATAAGGAATTTACAATCTCTTTAAATTTATCTCCACGTACTTCATAATTCGGGAACATGCCCCAGCTTGCACACGCCGGAGACAGAAGCACTGCATCTCCCGGCTCTGCCATCTCCACTGCAAGATTCATAGCTTCTTCAAATGTGTCCACATACACATAATCATGAAAATCACATTTTTCACAGTCTCTCGCAATCTTTTCTTTTGTCGCACCCATCAGGATCAGTTTCTTGACTTTTCCATCAAAACTGTTAATCCACTCTGTATACTCGGAATCCTTGTCGTATCCCCCGCCTAACAGGATTGTCGGCCGGCGCATTGCCTGGATTGCCTTAATTGCGGCATCCGGATTCGTTCCTTTAGAATCATTGTAATAAACAACTCCGTTTTTCTCAGCCACATATTCTATACGATGTGCGACTCCTTTAAATGCAAGAATTGCCTTCCTGATCGTCTCCATCGGAACGCCATAAACAGCTGCCATGCATACAGCTGCCATAACATTTTCATAATTGTGCGTTCCTAAAATCTGAAGTTCGTCAACATGGCAGACTTCGACTTCATCCGGATTCTTGTAAATAATTTTATCGTTATCCAGATAAATACCTTTTTCCAGCTTATGCTGACTGCTGAAAAACAGAACATGACACTTTAATGTCTCTGCAAATTTACGCATAACCGGCTCTTCATAGTTCAGAACACAATAATCGTCTTCTGTCTGATTTCTTGCAATATTCTCCTTAGCAGCAATATAAGCTTCCATCGTATGATGCCGGTTCAAATGATCCGGTGTATAATTCAGGATCGCACTTACGTTTGGGCGGAATGACACGATACTCTCTAGCTGAAAACTACTCATCTCTGCCACGGCAATGGAATGCTCTGTCATAAGATCTGCTGCAACAGTATACGGATTCCCGATATTTCCAACTACGAACACATCATCCTGGTAAGCCTTCATGATCTCACCGAGAAGTGTTGTTGTTGTCGTCTTGCCATTCGTTCCGGTAATTGCAAGTACGTCTCCCTTACCAAATGTATATGCAAGTTCCACTTCTCCGATAACCGGAATCTCTTTTTCTTTCATCTTTAAAATAATCGGAAGATCTGTCGGTACACCCGGACTTAAGATCACCAGATCCAGCGTATTTGGAAGTTCCTCTGGAAAAGCACCGATTATGATCCGGGCTTTGCTTCCTTCCTGAAGCTTTGCGCGCACGTCTGCTTCAGTCAGTTTTTCATTTCCGTCATAGAGCACCACATCCGCTCCATTCTCTTCCAGTAATTTCACTGCCCCGATTCCACTGATTCCAGAACCGAATACCAGCACTTTCTTTCCTGCTACTACCATTTTATCTTCCTCCTGCATTCATACCCAATCTCGCGATTCGGTATTTTCATATTTTCTCTCTACTTCACGTAATGCCTCGGCTCCGTGCTTCGGGCTTTTGAGATTTGGCATCATTACATGGCCATCAGTGCGATCAGGCACAGAAGTGCTGTAATAATGGAAAATACAGCGACGACTCTTGTTTCTGACCAGCCACATAATTCAAAATGATGATGAATCGGAGCCATTTTGAAAAATCTCTTTCCACCTGTCTTTTTAAAGTAAGTTACCTGAATCATAACAGATAATACTTCTACCAGATAAATGAGTCCGACAATCACAATAAAAATCGGCATCTGGAGCATATAAGCTGCGGACGCAACAAAACCGCCCAGTGCCAGAGATCCTGTATCTCCCATAAACACACTTGCCGGATACACATTAAACAATAAAAACCCAAGCAATGCACCTACAACTGCACATGTAATCGGCTCAATTCCACTCTTTGTTCCAACTGCAACAACTGTAAAAAATGTTGCTACCAGAACAGTCACGCTTGAAGCAAGACCATCCAGACCATCTGTAAAATTTGTTCCGTTAACAGTACCAATCACGACAAAGAACATCAAAGGAATCGCAAGCCAGCCGATATCCAGATACTTTCCACCAGAGAACGGAATCAGCATTGCAAGAGAAACTCCACTGTACTTTACCATATAAAACGCAAAAATTGCTGTCACTACAATCTGAAGTGCCATTTTCTGCTTTGGATATAAACCATCAGAACGTTTCATAACAACTTTCAGATAATCGTCTAAAAATCCAATCAGACCGAATCCAAGTGTCAGAAACAAGATTGGGATAATCTTCGGATAGTCTTTAATATAAAATACGGATGTGATCACAACACTAAGCAGGATCATAACTCCTCCCATAGTCGGAGTTCCTGCTTTTTTCAAATGAGACTTCACACCATCCTCGCGTTCTGTCTGATCCATTTTCAGTCTTCTCAGCACCGGAATGATCAAAGGACCCATAACCGCACTCAGTGCAAATGCAATAATCACCGGTAAAAATATCGTATAATCCATAACACACCTCTTCATTTCTTTTGTTCATTTTGCTTTAGTTAGTATACTGCATTTCGACGTCTTTTTCAATGCCAAGATACGGGAATATGTTGTCAAATATATCCCGGATCACCGGAGCTGCGATGGTCCCCCCGTAGTATACACCCTGTGGGTTATAAATGACACACATGCCGAGAATCTGCGGATTGCCAGCCGGTGCGAACCCTATAAAAGAAGAAATATACTTATTCGCACTTCTTGGAAGTGTCTGAGACGTAGCTGTCTTTCCACCGATATGGTATCCTTCGATCTTTGCATTTTTCCCGGATCCCTCTGACACAACACTTTCCAGCAACGCCTGCATCGTCCTGGAAGTTTCTTCCGACACGATTTGCTTTCCATCGTCATATTTTAATTCCCGCACTGTCTCTTTATCTTTGTCCAGTATCCGGACTCCAAAATGTGGTGTCACGCGCTTTCCACCATTGACCAGAGCACTCACGGTCGCTGCCATCTGAATCGGTGTCACTTGAAAGGACTGACCGAAACTCATGGTCGCAAGCTCCACCTGACCAATATTTTCTTCCTTATGCATAATCGTTGCTGCTTCCCCCGGAAGATCTACTCCCGTCTTTCCAAGAAGCCCGAACTGTTCAAAATAATCACAGAATCGTCCTGTTCCCAATCTCAGTCCAATGTCAATAAATACCGGATTACAGGAATTCTGTATCCCTTGTACAAATGTTTCAGCTCCATGTCCCCCTACTTTATGACACCGGATTTTCCGGTCTTCCACGATCCGGTAGCCCGGACAGGAAAATGTATCTGAAAGAGATACCACCCTTTCTTCCAGACAGGCTGACGCTGTAATAATTTTAAAAGTAGAACCCGGCTCATATGTATCATTGATGCATCCATTTCTCCACATCTGATTCAAAGCTTCTTTTGATTTTTCTGAAATTTCCTGATCCTGATTCAACGTAAATGGTTCATTCAGATCAAATTCCGGTACATTTACCATGGCAAGGATTTCTCCGTTTTGTGGATTCATAAGAAGAATCGCAACCTTATCCGCCTGTTTTTCTTCCATGACTTTTTCTGCCATCTGTTGGGCGTACATCTGAATATTATAGTCCATACTGATTTGAAGTGTCTTGCCTGCCACCGGTTCTACCCGGTCTTCAGCTACACCCTCCAATTCAATACCTCTTGCATCTGTCGTTGTCAGAATCCTGCCGTTACTCCCCTTTAGGTAATCTTCGTATCTCACTTCCAGTCCGATGATTCCCTGATTATCACCACCGGTAAATCCAATCACCTTCGAAGCAAGCTCATTATATGGATAGTACCGTTTAAAATCTTCATCCACTTTCACTCCGGCAAGTTCCATTTCCCGTATCTTATCCCCTGTTTCCTTATCAACATTTGTCTTAATCCGTTCCATGGAAGACACCTTCTCCACTCGCTTTCTAACTTCCGCTTCCTCCATGCCCAGACATTTGCTCAGTTTTTTTATCACCACCTCTGGTTCCTTAATCTGGCTATGTATGACCGAAATTGTGCACACCGTCCGGTTTGTTGCCAGCACTGTACCATTCGTATCGACAATTTCTCCTCTGGCTGCCTTAATCTTTCTTTCCCGCTCGTGAAGATCTTCCGCCTTTTTCTGATAATACTCCGCATCAAAAACCATCAGATAGACCATTCGTCCTATCAGCCCCAAAATCATCAAAAGTGCCGCCAAAAACACAATCATAATTTTCCTTTTATTATATGTTTTATTTCTCAATACAAAAAAACCTCAGAAGCGCTGTTTTTATCAATTTATTAGGACACTTCCGAGGTTATTCATTTTCATATTTAATTTTTCCTGTTAATTTTCAAATATATCTATTCTCCGTCACCGGACTCTGTTGCCATGTCATCTGGTGTATCACCACTGCTGTCACTGTTCGCACTGCTATCAGATGATTTTGCATCTGCTGCCTTAGCATCTGCAGATTTTTCTACTCCGAGATATGGGAATATCTCTGTCATAATCTGAGATGCCATTGTCGTTGCCAGTTTACTGTTTGCCTGATTATCCACATTTGGCTCGTCAATCACAACGTAGACCATGACCTGTGGATTTTCCTGTGGTGCATATCCAATAAAAGAGACCAGATACTTTCCATTTCCTCTTGGCAGTTTTTCCGCAGTTCCAGTCTTACCTCCAACGTCATAACCCTCTACTGCCGCAGTCTTAGCTGTTCCTTCTTCCACAACTCCAAGCATATAATCTTTGATAATATCACTCGTCTCCTTAGAAATGGTATGTCTTACAAGAACCGGATCTTTATTTTCCGTCACATTTCCATTTTCATCCTGAATCTGCTTTACCACATGTGGTTCATAGTAATTTCCGCCGTTGATCAGTGAACAAAACGATGCTGCAAGCTGAGTCATTGTAACATTAAAGTTCTGTCCAAACGCGTTGGTAGCCAGCGTAGAGGAATCCATATCCTCTAGTGAGTATAAAAGTCCTGCTGCTTCTCCCGGAAGATCAATTCCAGTAGACTGTCCAAATCCAAACAACTGCTGATATCTTACAAACTGCTCTTTTCCTATTGCTGAACCGATCTGCATCAGTGCAACGTTACAGGAATTTTCCAAAGCTACTTTTAATGACTGTGTTCCATGTCCATCACGGTTACTACAATGAATATCGTGATCTCCTACGTGAAGGACACCATTGCAGACATAACTTTCATCTCCGGTCAGCACTCCAAGATCCAGTCCTTCCGATATGGTAAACGGTTTAAATGTGGAACCCGGCTCATATCCACTGCTGATGCAGAAATTATTCCAAAGTGAATTCAGTTCTTTGACTTTCTCCTCATCAGACAGTGCTGCCAGTTCTTCTTCTGTGTGTAGTTTTGTCAGATCACGTGGATTGTTGAGATCATAATTCGGATAAGATGCCTCCGCAAGAATCTCTCCATTTTGCGGATTCATAACCATAACTGCCGTGTTCTTACTTCCAAGTGTCGTACCGGAACGGTTCTCCTCGTTGAACTGTGTAATATATTTTTCCACTACACTCTGTACCTGAAGATCAATTGTTGACACAACCGTATCTCCGTTCTGGGCTTCCTTCACTGTCTTTTCATAAGATGAATCTTCGCTCAGATATCCATATTCTCTGCCATCTGTACCATTTAAAATGGAATTATAAGAAGCCTCGATTCCATTACTTCCTACATTTCCAGACACGGTAAAGCCAATCACATCACTGGCCAGTGTATTATACGGATATGTTCTCACATAATCCTCTTCCAGCCAGATTCCATTGACATTCGGATAATTCTCATCATCCTCATCTATCTTTTCGAACTCCTGAGCTTTTTCATAACTGACACCCTTTTTCATAATCAGATAACGGCTGTTCGGATTCTCCTCCACTTGATCTTCCACGTCACTTTTATCAAGTCCAAAACAGTCTGCCAACACCTGAATTGTCGGGTCAACATATTTTTCATCACTGTTCATGACCTTTGCATCCAGAATCACATTGTATACCCGCTGGCTTGTTGCAAGCTTCGTGCCATTCCGGTCTACAATATCACCTCGTTTAAATGGAATCGTTCTACTCTGATACTGTTGCTGATCCAGCACGATTTTAGAATATTTATCCCCGTTAAAAGCATTGATATAAGTAATTCTTCCTACCAATAAAGCAAAAGCCAGTACAATCCCCGCGAAGAGTAATACTAGCTTTTTTTGCATAAGTTTTGTAAATTTTTTTCGAAATTTGTTTTTTCTTGGTCTTCTTGCCATTCTATCACCTATTTCGCATTCTTATCAGACTGGGCAAGTACTCCATCCTCCGGAATTCCTTCGTATTGCTTCACATAATCTCCAGAAGGGCTGTCATATTCAATCACCTGATCAGAAGTCGCATATACCATACCAAGTTCATTCATAGCTTTCTCTCGGATTTCATCCAAATTTACAGAATCCATCACTGAATTATACTTCGTATTGTTCTGCTCCTTCAAATCTGCAAGCTCCTTCTGCAAGGAACTTACTTCTTTTGAATGACTTGTAATTCTTGACTGCATCTGCACATAATTCACGCACAGGATCAGTGCAAATATTGCTGCCACCGCAAGAAATGTTACATAAGCACGGTTCATAGCCAGAGCCTTTTTTCGATTTTGGCTGACCCGTCTGCTTACATTCTTCTTTCTCTTTGGAGCACTCGTTCGTCTCTGTGGCTCATATGACGGCTTTGTCACAACATTGCCATACACATACTGTCCCTGTCTGTTCACTCTATTCTTTTGTGTATGCACGGTTCTTCCCGCTGCCATAATACTCACCTCAATTATCTATCCGCCGATTTTAGCAATGTTCAAAAATACGAAGCTTCGCACTCTTAGATCTGCTGTTGTACTCAAGTTCCTCTTCACTTGGCAGAATCGGCTTCTTTGTTATAATACTCCCTTTTGATTTTTTCCCACATACGCAAACCGGAAAGTCCGGTGGACAGGTACATGGATTTTCATTCTTTCGGAACGCACTCTTCACAATACGGTCCTCCAACGAATGAAATGTAATAATGCATAATCTCCCACCCGGATTCAGCAGATCGATCATATCGTCCAGCGAATCGCGTAACACATCAAGTTCTCTGTTCAACTCAATGCGTATTGCCTGAAATGTCCTCTTTGCAGGATGTCCAGACTTTTTCTGAAACTTCATAGGAATTGATGCACGGATAATCTCCGACAATTCCGCTGTCGTCTCTACAGGCTTCACCGCGCGTGCCTGCACAATGTGCTTGGCTATGTTCTTCGCGAACTTGTCCTCCCCGTAATCACGAATCACTCGGTAAAGATCTGCTTCTGTGTAGTCATTGACGATGTCTCTGGCCGTCATCTTCTGACGTGTATCCATTCTCATATCCAGAGGTGCATCTTCCCGATAGGAGAATCCTCGTTCTGCCGTATCAAGCTGATATGATGATACGCCCAGATCAAGCACGATCCCATCTACTTTGTCAATTCCCAGTTCATGGAGCTTTGACTTCATATCACAATAGTTGCTCCGGACTATTGTAACCTTCTCCCCGAAGTCTTTTAATCGGGCACTTGCAGCCTCGATCGCTGCAGCGTCCTGGTCTATTCCTATAATACTCCCCTTTTCTCCGAGACGTCTGCACACTTCGTATGCATGTCCGCCTCCACCGAGCGTTCCATCTACATAGATCCCGTCCGGCTTAATGTTCAGTCCGTCAATTGTCTCATTTAGTAATACTGATTTGTGTTTGAATTCCATATCTTCTCCCTCTAGATACTGAACCCGCTTGCTTCCATATCCGATGCAATCTCTTCAATGTTAAGCTCCACTTCAGCATTCTTTTCATCCCATCTGGCCTTGTCCCATATCTCGGCACGCTTCCCCATACCGACAAACACAACTTCCTTATCAAGTTTTGCATAGGTTCTGAGCACAGAAGGAATCAGAGTACGACCTTGTTTATCAAGTTCGCCGTCTGCTGCGCTTCCCTGAAAGAAATAGGCAAAAGCGCGGGCTTTCTTATCTGTAGTGGTTGGTAATGCATTGAGTTTCTTTTCGAAGTCGTTCCATTCATCTTCCGGATATACATAAAGGCAATTTTCCATTCCTTTTGTTATGACGAAATTCTCCCCTAGATCGTCACGAAACTTTGCAGGAATGATCAATCTTCCCTTTGCGTCAATATTATGACTGTACTCTCCTTTCAACATGAAACTCACCTTCTCTCCCATGGTGGATATTCTCTCCACATCTCCACCACTTTGTACCATTCATCACCACTTTCTACCACTTGAAACCATTGTAAAACACTTTTTCACCTATTTCAAGCACTTTTTCCTGTTTTGTGCAAAAAAAGAGAACCGAATTTCTTCAGTTCTCTGATTTGTCTTCTAATATGCAATTTCAATTCTTATCTGTATACTCTCTATCTGTTACTCAGCTGTTGTTGCTGCAGTGGCAATCTCCTGATTAAATGTATCTACAGACTGATAATTTACTTCCGCTTTTTTCACCGGTCTGCTGGATTCATACATATTGTAAGCAGAATATCCGATCCACACAACAAGTGCTGCTGCTACAACTGCCACCGCACACTTGCGAAGTCTGTTTGCAATCTTCTCCTTGCGCATGATTTTCTTTCTGTTTGCTTTTTCTTCTTTATATCTATCCACTTTCGCCTGGCTCATAATTCAAATGCTCCTTGTCTATGTTCGCTTTTCATATTGTAGCACATCCCACGCATTTGTACAACCAGATTTTACTATCAAGGCCTGAGCTATCAAAGCCTGAGCCCTGCGAATCCTACACAACTACGATGATACCGCCGTCGTTAGCATACATACTACTGATTCCTGCCATATCCACAACAATCACATCTTTAAATGTTGCATGTTTCACCAACTGTTCTTTAACTGCTTCTGCGCGTTCCGGACAGTTACAATGGGAAATTGCAAGTATCTTATTCTGTGGATCTGACATCTCAGCCAGCACGCTTTCTGCCATCTTACCAAGGGCTTTTTTCATGCCACGCCCCTGTCCGATCTGATAAATGGTTCCTTCCGGAGTTGCTCCCATGACTGGTTTAATATTCAAAGCTGTCGCAACAAGCGCCTTAATTCCTGTCAATCTTCCGTTCTTTCTCAATGTATCCAGTGTCTCCAGCACAAAATATGTATGCTGGGATTCGATGTATGCTTCCACCGTCTCTATGACCTGTTCATATGTCATATCCTGCTCCTCGCATTCACGAATCTTCAACGCAATCAACGTCTCTCCAATCGATGCAGAACACGAATTAAAAACATGGATATTCTTCTCGCCGTGCTCCTCATGATACAAATTCATGCCAAGAACTGCGCTGTTATAAGAACCACTCAGTTCTGCTGACAATGTCACTGCGTACACCCGATCCACATCACAGTCATACTTTTCCATATATTTTTCCGGTGATGGACAAGAAGACTTGGGACATTCTGCTGCTTCTGCCACGTATTGCAAGAACTGCTTCTGGTCAAATGTCTCATCATCTACAATATGGTGTCCCCCTACTTCTATTGTCAATGACGCTGTCTCAAAAATACCGGAAGCTTTCATCTCCGGTGTTAATTCTCCACAACTATCCACAATCACTTTATAACTCATACTTGCCTCCCGACTTAGTATCTTATCTATATCTCAAAGACACGTGTTCATTTCTATTATATGTAGTTTCTATTACTACATTAGTAATATAGCACATTTATAATAGAAAGAAAAGAAATATTTATATTTTAATTTTTCTTGATACTCCAAAAGCTATTCCCATTTCTGCCATCAGGAAGAGAACCGACGTACCTCCATAACTGATAAACGGTAATGTAATTCCCGTATTGGGCATAACATTAGTCACAACCGCTACATTTAATATGACTTGAAGTGCAATATGAGCAAAAATTCCAGTTACAATCATATAACCATACACATCTGGCGCATTCTGGGCAATAAATAACAGTCTGTATAAAAGCAATCCAAAAATCACAAGGATCATAATAACACCAAACACTCCCAGCTCCTCGCAGATTGCTGACAAAATCATGTCATTTTGCACCTCTGGAATAATCATTTTCTGAGCACTATTTCCTAACCCTTTTCCAAAGAATCCGCCAGAACCGATTGCGTACAGCCCCTGCAAAGTCTGATAACTTCCGTCTGAAGCATATTTTTCCGGGTGCAGCCATGCAATAACACGGCGAAGTCGGAAGCTTGTGCTTGTCTCCAGAGTCTTCGACAAAACCAACACTCCAACTGTGACCACTACCACCCCGGCTCCAACAATCATCAGAAACGGTTTCGTCTTTGGGTGCATAACAAAAATAAGAATACATGTAATTCCAAGTACAATCATACCTGTACTTAGGTTATCTGTAAGAATATATACACACGCAGCATTGAATCCACCCCAGGCCAGTGTCTTTAGAATACCATTCAGAGTCTTTGCCTCTTTTCCAAGTTCAATAATCACTACCGGTATAAACAAAATTACTGCGATTTTTGCAACCTCTGCCGGCTGGAACTGCTGATTTCCCGGAAGTCTCAACCACCTTCTCGCTCCATTGACCGTCTTTCCGAGCGGCGTCTTAACTAACGCCATCAGAAAGATTGAAAACCAATACAACGGTTTCGCCAATTTAATATAGTAATGATAATCTATTGTTGATACGATTATCATTCCCAAAAAACCAACCGCACAGAAAATCAACTGGCGCTTTAAATAGAACATACTGTCCCCTTGTTTTATCAGGGCACTATAAGAACTGGTACTGAATAGCATTACCAATCCAAAACAAATCAAAAAAATCAGAACAGCCAGCATACTGTAGTCAAAATACTGGTCTGCACTCTTAACATTCCTTGTATTTCTCTTTTTCTTTTTTCTTTCTGCCATTATTTTATACTCTCCAATCGTTTCTATTATAACGGGACACGCTTTCAAAAACAACAGATAATTCATGAGTACCGTAAATTCACAGTTTTTCAGATTGAAACATAATATGATAGTGCAATCAGTTATGAAAGGAATATGGAAAATGCAAAATTACCGTTATCGCTCATCAGGAAATTCCAGAGGCTGTATGAGACAGCCTGATTCCAGGCGAGATAATTTGAAATCAGATACTTTTTGTGATATGCCATATCAGGATTCCTGTAACACGCCTTGCCAGGATTCCTGTAGCCCATCTCATCAACAAATGAACAATCGAGAATTATGTGCAGGTATAGCATTAGACCAACTGCCTGTGACTATGGCTTATGTGCCATGGACGAAATGGCGAAATATTTATGAGGCTGAAAAAGGATTACGAAGAGGAACCATTTTTCAGGATCTGGATAAACCTTTCCGTGGAATAGGAGGTTGTCAAAATGGCAGATAACAGACCTTGCAAAGCAGAGCTTCTGGACTGGATCAACACTGTGAGTTTTGTATGCGATGATACAAAATTATTTCTGGACACTCACCCATGTAACACAGAAGCCTTAGAATTTTACGAAGAATTTAAAAATCAAAGAATGCAGGCACTTCAGGAATATGCAAAATATTATGGTCCATTGACACTGGACACCATGTGTACACCTGCTGATAGGTGGAAATGGATTGATACACCGTGGCCGTGGCAGGAAGGAGGATGCTAGTCTATGTGGAATTATGAAAAAAGATTACAGTATCCGGTGAAAATCACAAAAACAAACCCAAAAATCGCACAGATCATACTTACGCAATATGGTGGACCTGATGGAGAATTAGGCGCATCTATGAGATATCTCTCTCAACGATACACGATGCCATATAAGGAAGTAACAGGAATACTGACAGATATAGGTACTGAGGAACTTGCCCATCTCGAGATGATCTGCGCCATTGTGCACCAGCTTACCCGCGACCTGACACCTGAACAATTAAAGGAATCTGGATTCGACCAATATTATGTTGACCACACGTTAGCACTTTGGCCTCAGGCAGCCAGCGGCACACCGTGGAGCGCAACAACATTTCAATCAAAAGGTGATCCTATCACAGATCTACATGAAGACCTTGCAGCAGATGGTGCGATTGTGTAAAGACAACATTTAATGTTTTAAAGATAGTTCCCGAACATCTGGCATACTAGTTGCCAGATGTGAGAACCTTAGAAATTCCAATGTATTTCAATAGGTACATTTTTTGTTACAGGGTCTTTTTTTCCAACCAATATGTAATCAATCAGTTTATCAACAATTTCCCTGTCTAAATGTTCAAGATTTGTATATTGCTCAATTAACTGGCGTCGATTATCACCAGCTTGAATTTTTCTTTCAATAACATCAAGCTTTTTCTGCGAATCAATTACCAGTTTTTCAAGCCTTTCTTTTTCTGTCGAGAAGTCTTTGGATAATTCTAAGAAGTCGGTTTCGGATAATATTCCCTTTACTTTGTCTAAATACAACTCACGGATTCCTTTTGTATATTCAGAAATCTTTTTTTGATAGGAAACTATTTCCATATTTACTTCTTCTTGCTGTTCCCGTAAATTATTATTAAACTGAACATTTTCTATAAGTTCGTCTTTATTAAGGTACTCAGCAGATAATTTATTGATTTCATCAATTACTGCTTTTTCCAATTTGGGAACAGAAATAAATGAACCAATACAGGAATCTTTTGCAACGTGTCTGGTTGGACACTGTAAATAACGTCGTCCATCTCGTTGCTTATTTGTGCGCAACGTATAACCACAATTCATGCACCGAGCTTTTCTGGCGAATAAACCTATTTGTCCAACTGTAAACGGTTTGGCTTTTTGAGCTATCAATGCCTGCACATTATCCCATAATTCCCTATCTATAATAGGTTCATGTGTTCCCTCTACTCTATACCATTGGTCTTTAGGTCTTGGCTTATTTTGTTTAGTTTTGTATGAAACACTTCCATATTTTCCTTGAACCATATTACCAATATATATTTCGTTGATGAGCATATCTGATATAGCAAAATACTTCCATAAGGTACTGTTTTGAGTCCTAGGTTGCTTATATCGTAAATCGTGAAGTCGTTTATATTCTGTTGGATTGGGAATTCCTCTGTCATTCAATATACGTGCAATCGCTGTCTTTCCATATCCCTGTGAAAATAATGTAAAAACTTCTCTGACGACTTTGGCGGCTTCTTCATCAATAATCAAATGTCCCTTTTGATCGGGGTCTTTCTTGTATCCATATAAAGCAAATGCCCCGATATGATATCCATTTTTTCTCCTGTCAGTCAGAACACTTTTTATATTCTCTGACATATCCTCTAAATACCATTCATTCACCAGACCGTTAATCTGTCTTGATTTTTTATTTCCCTTATTAGCAGTGTCCGCATTATCTACAATACTGATAAACCGAATCCCCCACACAGGGAAAAGACCGTGGATATATTTTTCCACCAATTCAAGCTCTCTGGTAAATCTTGATTGTGTCTTACAAAGGACTATATCAAATTTATGATTTTCAGCGTCATTTAACAGTCGATTAAATTCCGGGCGCCGTCTATCAGAGCCAGTGTAATCATCATCACTATATATATTGTAGACTTCCCAGCCTTGCTCTAATGAGTATTGGAGTAACATTGATTTTTGATTCTGAATACTGTTACTGTCATCTGTTTCTGATTGTTTGTTTCTATCTTCTTCTGATAATCGGCAATAAATAGCAACTCTTAATTTTGATGTTGTCATAAGTCTTTCTCCTTTTTCCAGAGAAGACAAAACAAACTATCTCTACATGATGTCATTATAACATCTAGCAGGATAGTTTGTCTATTATCTGGCAGGTGTTGCCTTTCTGTTGCTTTTTTCATATTGGTTGATAAGTTCAACCCATTTCAAAGTAAATGCTGTTGCTAATGCCGTCTTATCACAATTTTTAAAAACATTTTTGCAAACTATATTTGTGTCATTCGCCATTGAATCACCTCACTTGCGTATATTTAAGACTATGCAAAAATGCTTGTTCGTTATGAAAGATTGTTTATATATAATAAGGTAACAATCAGATGGCTCTGGCAAGCTCCACTGGTGTTTCAACCATTCCCATTCCGATGGGCGAACCGTACTTCTACGGGTGTATCATTATTCAGATATACAGGTCTTGGCAATAGCTTTTCCACAAGCTATCCGTGGGACATTGAAATAATCGCTCATCAAATCACCCCTTTCACCGTCATGGCGGTTCAATCCACTGGCTCGTTGTATATCAAACGTATCTGATTGTTATATTCAATTTTCAAGGTGCGATTTTTGCCTTAAACTACCTCAACTTCAAATTTCAAAATCATTTCCATAAGAGCGGTTCTGATTCTGCCTTTGAGTTCTGTGTCAACTGCTATGTAAATATTCCCGTATTCGTCATACAATGGACGTAAGCTGGCTTTGGAAATGTATGCGTCATAATGTTTCAACACTTTTTCTATTGCCTGTACGTCACCATCTGCCGAAAGAGATATAACAGTAAAAGACGGGCATTTGTCTGCGGATTTCATTATTCGTCCTCCTGTAAATACTTTTTGATTTCTTCCAATGAACTTCTACGGTTGCGGAAAGAAGTGCTACGGTCAATCTGTAACAAATCGGCAATTTCAGCGTCCGACATTTCCAGAAAATAAAACATCAGTAAAATATCTAGTTTCTTTTCTGGTAAAATCTTCAATGCGTCTGCTAACTGTTCATTATTAACCTTTACCTTTGTTCCCAATACCTCGAAACAAGAATAATCGCTGTCGTAATCGTCTGTAATACCTACATGATTTAATTCCTGCTCCGGCAATTCAGAGAAAGCTATCTCGTGTGTTGCCCGTCTGGACAGCTCTCTTTGATAATCTTTTACTGTCGTGTCAATAACACGTTTTACAAGACAATCAAATTGAAGTCGAATAGCTGTCTGGAAAGAAGAGGGTTTCATGTTCTCACCCCCTTTCTGGCTAAATTGAAAGGGGATAAGAACTCCTTGTCCCTTTTCGCACTAACACTCGTCTGGCGATTGCGATTTGTTGCACGAAAAGCAAAGAATTTACAAAATTCTTTTAAATAGAAAAAAAGCACTAAGGCAATACAGATGTTGTACTGACTTTGTGCTTTCTGAATATTTCCTATTGTGTGATGTGAAAAACCACATTCAAGGGTGTAATTCGTTACTGCATAAGCTGGAATTTTTTTATCTGTAAGATAAATAGATATTTACAGTTTTGTTGCAATGCAGTTACCTCCGAGAACCGCAAAACAAAACCTTTTGTTGGAAATAAAAAAGCGGTTTTGACCGCTAAGAAATGAATAAATATTGAGACATTCAAAAAGAACACTACTCATAGCGGTTTTTTTATTAACCTCACAAGTAGTATTTTGTTTTAAAATGCAAAATATGAACTCACGAACCTACATATACGTTTTTCAATACCTGTTGATTTACCAACAGGAACTGTAAAATGTAGTGAGGTGATTACATATGCGTAAAAAAGAAGATAAATACGATTTTAGAGCGTTTGGTCTGACAATCAAACAAGCTCGGATAAAGCAGGGTCTTACCCGTGAGCAGGTGGGAGCTATGATTGAAATTGACCCACGCTATTTAACAAATATCGAAAACAAAGGACAGCACCCAAGCTTACAGGTGTTTTATGACCTTGTTCATTTACTTAATATATCTGCCGATGAATTTTTCTTACCTGCCTCTGATCTGGTAAAAAGCACCAGAAGACGGCAGTTAGAAAAACAACTTGATACTATGTCCGAAAAGGACTTAATCATCATTGAAAGTGTTGCTGATGGAATTATTAAGTCAAAGGAAGTGGAGGACGAGTAATCCTCCACTTTGCATATTCAATAAAATAAGCCGATAACCCAAGAAATTCTTAATCTGCGGTGGTCGGGCTTTTTTTTGATAAGCTGAAATGTGTCGTACTTTGTCGATACGCTATATATATCATGGCAACTACCTCCATTAGTCGTCGAAATTTAGGAATGGCGCGTGAAAATACCTCTGCTCTGCGACGGCTTCTTTTCTTTTGTCGTTGTCCGGCAGAATGTAGTTATATTCTTTACCTATATGCTATATGGAAAGTTTGTAGATTTCATAAAGATTTGAAAAAATAATGAGCGATACCGCAGTATCGCCCACTAACTTTTTAATATGGAATTTTAATTATAACCTGTGCGCCGCCAGTCTTTTTAGAATTGCTTAAAATAAGCTGACCGTCATGTTGTTTGATAATGCTGCTCGTGATATAAAGTCCCATACCAAAGTGCATATTAGAAGTTCTGTTTTTGTCGCCCATGAAAAACTGTTCCTGTGCATGGTGTAGGGTCTCTGGCGTGAAGCCGCTTCCCTCGTCTGTTATGGATATGTGCAAAAAGCAGTCTGTCATTTGCGCTGTTACATAAATTGTCCCCTGTGTTGGAGAGTAGTCTAACGCATTGCTTATCACATTCATAATTGCCCGTTCCAACAGCAACTTATCCGCTTTGAGTGCGCCCAGGTCAGCTCCCGTTTCCATGTGCAGACAAATTCCTTTAGTAAGGCATAAAGAGCTTGCCTGCGTTTCAATCCGTCTCATGTAATCAGCTATATCAAATTTTTCTAAATGAAGCTGATACCCGGCGACTGTCCGGGAAATGTCAATTAACGTCTTAATATAAATGCCTATCTGCTCGGAACTTTCAGTGATGTAACCCGCATATAGACGTTGCTCGTCGTCCAGCTCTGTTTCACTTATCAAATCAATATTTCCTTGAATGACGGTCAAAGGTGTTTTCAAATCATGAGCGAGTGCTGCAATCTGTTCTCTTTGTAATTGTTCCGCGTGCCATTGCTTCTCTAAAGATATTTTCAGATTATCTTTCATATTAGCAAAAGAACAAAGTACATCCTCAAATTCTTTGATTTTGGAATGTTCCACTTCAAAATCAAGATTTTGTCCGGCAACCTGCCTTGTTGCTTCAAAAAGCGGGGAGAGCTGCGCCCGCATATTTTTTGCAAACTTCGCTGTCAATATCACACATACCGTAATACAGTTGATTGCTATGAGAATATAAAGCAGAAGTTCCGGTGAGGGAAAATGTTCATAAAGCCATTCATTTGTAAATTGTGAGCCGATGTAATATTGTAGCACCACATATTCATTTTCGCGGGTCACAAGCAAATACTGTTTGTTGAGGTTTGTATTTATCTTCCCAGATATTGCGTATTCCATAGCCCGGTCTAAATCGTCGCCCTCTAAGGTCGTTTCTGTCACTTGATAATTCTTATCCAGCACCAAATACTTGCAACCCATAGGAAGCTGCACATCTGTCAAATCCGGCGTTGCAGCAATAACAGGAACAAGGTTTTTTGCACTGCGTTCTGAATAATCCGCATAGGTAATAAGTCCCGTACTGGTTCCGGCTAAAATAAGACTGAATGGTATCACCACCGCACCTATTAGCCCAATCAGAAGCATACATAAGAATTTCCAAAAAGACGCTTTCAGTGATGTTGTTTTCTTCATTCCCATTTATACCCAATCCCCCAGACTGTCGCTATCGGCTGAATATCCAGTTTGTTCAATTTTGCCCGGATATTTTTGATATGAGTAGAAATTGTAGAATTATCACTGTCGCCCTCTAAGCTGAAAACCGCTTCATAAATCTGTTCTTTTGAAAATACCTGTCCTTTGTTCCTTGCAAGATATTCACAAATCAGATATTCGCTTTTGGTTAAGATAACGGGCATGTTATCTACCCGTAATTCTTTTGCAGATAAATCAATTTTTATTCGGTCAAAGGTAAGTGCGGTATGGCGTTCCCTGTGTTCACGCCGTAAGTGGGCGTTTACCCTCGCCCGTAATTCTGCAATTCGGAAAGGTTTTGTCAGATAGTCGTCTGCTCCCAGACCAAGCCCAAATGTGATGTCATGTTCCATTGTCTTTGCAGTCAGAAAAAGAATAGGGTAGTCCACAAGGGAACGGATTTTATCACAATAAGAAAAACCATCTATATCCGGCATCATAATATCCAGTATAATCAAATCGTACCTATTCAGTTTATCAAGCGGCACCTGTGCAGCAGAGGTATAGGTAGTTACGAAATGCCCGTCCTTTTGCAGTCCATTTTTCACAAGCTCTAAAATAGCCTGTTCATCATCAATCATAAGGATTGCTGCCATATTGTCGCCTCCTTTCGTTGCCGTTTTCAGTATAGCACAATCTATAAGGACAGGAAAGCTGTCATTGCCGCTTTGCAATATAGTAGTTATCATTTACATTGACCGCAACCGCTTCAGCTTTATCGGTTCCGTAAATCTCATAAATATCTGTGTAAAACCAATTCTCCCGCCCTTGTCCAGTATTTTCCCCGTACCAATCAATCTTGCTTAAATCTTCCTTCGACAAAGGGATTTTCGTTTCTGTATCGAATGTAACACTTTCTGCAAGAATATCAATGTAGCTGCCTAATTCATCATCCGATACCATATCAGACGTTACTTGATAAATCGTCCCCCCACAAAGGAGTTGTGTTGCATTTTCTGGATTGACTTCAAAGCTGCCGTTTATAGATTTTTCTGTTTTCTTAAAATCAAAAACCGTATCGTTATCCTTGACATTCTCGCTGATAACAGCTTTATGATACCCACCATTTATATCTACAATCAGATAAGCATCTGCGTTAGGCGCTGCATATACATTGAGGAAAGGAATAATGTAAGCGGCTTCTGGTGCTTTCTCTGCCAAATCCGCTAAAGAATGAAAGGTAGCCGTTTCAACATTTTCTTGCAGCAATATTTTCCCTTTTTCATCTATGGCTGCCAGTTGCCGGATATATCCAATCCATTCTCCAAGCCCACCATTCGATACGGTATCTGCCAAAATCGTGTAATTGTTTCCCTTATAGGAAAATCGTGTTACGTTTTCCGTATCCAGATAACATTGTTCTTTGTCACTGGAATATTCTTTGATTTTATCCTGTAAAGAGCAGCCGGCAAGAGCGGCACAAACAATAAAAGCAAACAGCACAAACATAATCCATTTTTTATTCATAATTTTTTCGCCCCTCCCAATGAGAAAACCATAGTAAAGTCAATAACACGCCGCCTATTGTTAATGCAGTAATCCATATCCATTCTGTTACATGAACAGAAAGCCCATTGTTCAAAACATCATGCACCCAGTTCATAGACCATGCAAAGGGGATATACCGCCATATTCCTTTTAACTCAATATTACTGTATAGAATACATTGCAGGCTTTCAAATACTCCCAAAAACAATGAGATACCCAGCCCAAACCGAAAGCTAAAGAATAAATGCAGAGCATAAATAATTAAATTGTAAAATGCCATTCCTGCGGCTGCTTTAACTAACATACTCAGTTGTACAGTATCAGCTATTTTTAAAAAATGAACGCCAAGCAGAAAGACAAGAAACAGATAAAACAGCGCAGCTATTCCTGCTCCATATAAAACAACCAATTTTGTCAGCATAACTTTATATCGGTTAGGTACTCCAAGCAATATTTGAAAGTGTGAAGCCTTTTCTTCTAATAAGACATTCAGGCTAACGATAACACTTATCAGCAAAGGAAAAACGGTTGCTGTAATCTCCAATATCATTTTTAACTTTTTGTAATCCGCTGTGCTTCCATATAAGACATAGTAAACAATAAACAGCAATGCCCCCACAACAGGCAGACATAAATGCATCGTCCAAAACGGCGTATGCTTCACTTTTATCAGTTCAGAATAAACCGCTCCAAGAAAGCCCATACTGTTTACCTCCTTTTTGAAAAATCCTTTGCGTCCACAAAAGATAATACAATGAATAAGAATATTGATAGTGCAATAGAGATAAAAATGGTTGTGGAAAACCCGGGATTTCCTGCAAAAGTTCCGTTTAGGTCAATCCCCATAAGCGGCTCTGCCAGTTTCGCCGCCCAACAATACGGCATGAGCCACCAAACGGCTGTGTTTCCCAACGAGACAGGAAGAAGTATTCCAGGTACGGTATTTAGTATTATCGGCACAAACAGCCCTGTTTTACGCGCAAGATACAAGCATAACGGGATTTGCCAGACGGACGCGAGAGCAATCGCTATGCAACCTGCTATACTCTGTGGGACAGAATATACCGCCGTTTCCGGGGAAATGATATTGCTGCTTGAGATAAGTAATGCTAAAAATATTCCTGCTACAAGCAGCTTTTCAATCAGAATAATTCCTTTTGCCATTTCAAATTTTGAAAGGTTCAAGGGCATAGAAAATACAGAATAATATTTCCCTGCGCTTTCTTCTTTCCGGTGTGATAAGGAACATAAAATTGCGATTGCTCCCGGAAGCAGGAACTCATACCACCAGTAAAGCGTCATATATTGAAAACCGATGAAGCCTCCCACTATCCATGCAAAAATAGCTGTGATAAGTGGAATGATGAAAAGCAGCTTGTTTGATATTGTTCTTTTGAATTTCAAATGTTCTGATTTTAAGTAGTTCATGCCTTACCCCTCCCTGTGGTTATTTTTTACAACGTCCATAAAAAGCTGTTCCAAATTTTCATTCGCATTAAGTTTCCCCTCATAGCCTAAGACACCGCCCGCAATAATGCCGATATGGTCTGCTGTCTGCTGCACCTCGGAAAGAATATGACTGGATAAAATAACAGTAATTCCCTTTGCCGGAAAGGAACGGATAAGCTCCCTAAGTTCTTCAATCCCCACCGGGTCAAGACCGTTTGTAGGCTCGTCAAGAATAAGCAGCTTCGGACTATTTAATAATGCAATCGCAATTCCAAGCCGTTGCTTCATTCCAAGAGAAAACTGTCCGGCTCTTTTTCTGCCTGTTTCTGTCAGCCGGACGATTTGGAGCACTTCCTCAATCCTTTTGTCTGTCAGCCCTAAAAGGGTTGACCTAACTTTCAGATTTTCATAGGCGGTTAAATTCTCATAAAGCGGCGGCATTTCAATCAATGCCCCGATGTGGTTTAAGTCGCTTCTCTGCCATGCGTGACCGTCAAACTCAATGCTTCCAGATGTCGGCTTCAAAATGCCTGTTATCATTTTGAGTGTTGTGGACTTTCCGGCTCCGTTTGGTCCTAACAATCCATAGACAGAGTTTTTTTCAATGTTCAGCGATATGTTATTTACGGCTGTCTGCCCACTGAATGATTTGCAGAGATTTGTTGTTTTCAAAATTATACTCATATTTTGTACTATCCTTTCTTTTGATTATGCTAAAAGGATAGCTGTAAATTTTGAAGATTTCATAAAGAAAATAGAATTTCCCAGAATAATATAATATCCCTTTCTATAAGGTAGAACGATTGAGAACCACCAAAAGATAGTGCATAAACAAAATTTTTTCAAAAAACATAATGACAAACTGTCTAATTTATTTCTCTCATAAGATAAAAACAATTATAATGCGCTAAAAGTATTACTGCAAAATATCCGTCAAAAAATAAATAGGACTTACACTTCAAAATGCAAGCCCTAATCTTATGTTATCCTACAATCTTCCAGTTATCGTCCTTATGAAGCACAAGCTCATACTGCGAAATTTGCGTCATTTTCGATTTGTTATCCAGATATTTCACAGACACACTGACATTAAGATTGTCGCCGTTTTTAGTAAAGACAGGATTTACCAGTTCTGAAAATACATAGTCGCCGGATACAGGAGCAAGCACACCGTCTT
>OHMN01000697.1_pt1 | contig 29227 bp, 24 predicted proteins | sample 1569361 | NCBI WGS metagenome assembly OHMN01 (sample SAMEA3541508, study PRJEB24748) | human gut metagenome | biome: human gut; feature: human-associated habitat; material: faeces | place: China | collected 2012
GGAAACATTGATCCCTGGCTTTGCCACCAGCACCTGGCACTGCGGAACCGGCGGAAGCTTCGTCAGCACCTCGCCAATTCCTTCCGACAGGGCAGTTCCGCGCAAAATACAATAAGGTACATCTGCGCCGATCTTTACGCCGCGCTCCATAAGCTGCTCTGTAGTCAGCCCCAGACGGAACATTTTATTTACGCCAAACAATACTGCTGCCGCATCGCTGCTGCCGCCCGCCATTCCGGCTGCCACCGGAATAAATTTTTTCAGCCGGATCAGCAGGCCATCCTGGACCTGAAACTCATCCATCAAAAGCTTTGCCGCCTTATAAACCAGATTATTTTCATTTACCGGCAGATAATAGAGATTTGTTTCAACCTGGATTCCCGGCTCTTCCTTCCAGACCAGATCTACCCGGTCAAAGATACCGACTGTCTGCATGATCATACGCACATCATGGTAGCCATCTTCCCGTCTGCGCAGTACATCAAGACCCAGATTGATCTTGCCATACGCCTTGAGACTTAAATGCTTTATCATTGCTTTTCTCCATTTAGGTTCTTTTGCTGATTGTATTTATTCGTTACATTGTATACAGTATATTATAATGCTGGATACGCAAATCTGCAAGGTATTTTGCTATTCTTTTCGCTTTTGTCACATTTTGACAAAATAACAGGCCGTGGGAGCTGCCTTTCGGCAACTTCCACGGCCTGTCATCTTATCATGATCATGCAATTATTTAGCGGAACTTTGCTGCTCTCTTTTCCTTAAATGCAGTAAATCCTTCGATCTGGTCCGGCGTGCCAAAGCATGCTGCCATGTAGCCCAGCTCGATATTCTTGCCGATATCAATGTCCATATCAGCGCCGACATTGATCATAGCCTTTGCCATTGCGATCGCGGATGCAGAATTGTCTGCGATCTGGTTAGCCATTGCGTAAACCTCGTCCATCAGATTCTCCGGCTCGGTTACCTTATTTAAAATGCCAAGCTCCAGTGCATCTGCAGCGGTCAGCATCTTTCCGGTAAAGATGATCTCCTTTGCTTTGCTCATGCCAACACATTTCGGCAGACGCTGGCTTCCATTAAAGCCAGGGGTAATGCCAAGGGTAACCTCCGGCAGACGGAGCTTTGCCTTGCTGTTTGCAATACGGATATCGGTGCAAAGTACAAACTCAAAGCCGCCGCCGAACGCATAGCCATTGACTGCAGCAATGGTAGGCTTATCCATCAGCTCGATCTTACGGAATACAGCAGCACCCTTGCGGGAATAACGGATTGCTTCCATTGCGGTATCGCCGTCCATCTCTTTGAGATCTGCACCGGCAATAAAGGATTTTCCTTCGCCTGTAAAGACAACAACACGTACCGCATCATCTGCGGCCACATCGTCTACTGCAGCATTCAGGTCATTCAGTACATCGCTGTTTAACGCATTCAGTGCCTCTGGACGGTGAAAGGTGATCGTTGCGATCCCATCCTTTTTTTCCAGTAAAATATACTTTAATTCCATATCCATATCTCCTTTCGAATTTATAAAGCCCTCACTTAAAAACCCAGAAAAGACATAACACCCTTTTGCGTTGTCTGTACGCAAAAGGGTGTCTTTTATGCCAACCATTTTATTCAGATAAGACTGTTTTTATACGCACAAACCTGTTTGAATCTGTATTGCGTTTATACCGGGATATAAGTCTGGCCGGTTACTACAATGAACAGTAACATCAGGATTACTGTGATGATCGGAGCAAGAACGAATACAACTGCACATGGCATGTAAGAGCTCTTGTGGCTGTTTCCGGTGTAGCTCAGTACAGATACGACCAGTCCGCAGTGCGGAAGGGAATCCAGAGTCAGAGCTGCGATAGAAGTACAACGGGACAGAGCTTCCAGGTTTACATGGTTCGGGTTGGTTGCAAGATCGCCGATGAAGTTTTCAATAACAACCGGCATTGCAAGACCGATACCACCGGTACCAGAACCGGTAACACCTGCCAGACCACCTACGGTAACAACAGATGCAACGATCGGGTTGCTGAATGCGCCAACCAGCAGGCCGCACAGGGTAGCGTAAGCCGGAACCATCTTTACAACGGAACCAAAACCTACGATTGCTGCGGTATTGAACAGGGAGGATACGCCACCCATAGCACCGTCGCTCATCATCTTCCAGAAGTTCTTAAGATCGAAGCTCTTGAAGAATAAGATAACAGCGGCCAGAATACCAACCAGCAGGGACAGCGGAACTGCTAATTTCACTACATTCAGGACGATCATTAAGATCAGCATCGGAGCCAGTGCTAACAGGAAGGACGGTCTGTTGGAGATATCCTTTGCAGCCTTCTCCTCCATAACCTTTTTATCTGCCTCAGTCAGCTCGAAATGCTCGCCGTTTTTCTTGCAGCGTGCGGTATACCAGAATACGAATACTACAACAAGAGCAGTCTCAAAGATTGCAAAACATACACCAGGAACCAGCCATGCAGTCGGTGCTACACCTAATGCAGTAGACGGGAGCAGGTTATGTGCCTGCGGAGATCCTGGGATCCATCCTGAAGAAGTACCTGCGCCTGCGAAATAGAACAGCGGCAGAAGTCTTCTCGGGATATCAGCCTCTTTGAACAGGGATAACATTAACGGATACATTGCAAAGAATGCAACGAATACGGAAACGCCGCCGAAGGTTAAGATCCAGCCAACCAGGATGATTGCCGGGATAACAGCCTTTGCGCCAAGCTTTGCAACGATAGTCTCTGCGATCGCATCTGCTGCACCGGAGTTATCGAATAACTTACCGAAGATTGCACCAAGTACGAAAATGCAGAAGTTGCTGGTGAAGTAACCACCTAAGCCCTGTACATAAGATGTATTGGCTGTGTCAGTCATGCTCTGTAAGAGATACTTGCCAACACCTACATCTACTCCTGCACCTGTGAACAGCGCTGCGGTCAGCAGGCAGAACAAAGATGCGATGAATGCGGAGTAGAAAACCGGGACACCTTTGAATACGAGCAGGATAACAATTGCGATACTCAGAAGAATCAGAAAAATGCCCATGAGTTGAAACCCCCTTCTTTATTTTGCATATTACCATTCCTGAACAATCCTGTAAGCTTACGCGATCCGCTGGTCAGACGTACTGCTCTCTGCAAACGTTCCTGCTCAGAATCCGGACGGCTCTGCCTTATCTGTTCAAAGCCGCCGGACAATCTCTTTTATTATATTTGTTGGATATTTTTTTGACAATAGCATTAATCGACAAAAAACTTGTCTACTAGTTGGTTAGTTTTGACAATGATTTCACAAAATGGTAGTGGCAATTGCAAGGGCCAATTTCATTGTGCTTCACGCAGTGAAGCTGTTACGGTTCGCACAGGCGTGCCACAGATCGGACAATCAGTCTCTTGCTTTCATCATAAAGGTCCATGCCATATCTGTGATCACGGTACCCTCCTGGTTTACCAGCTTCGCGGTGCATTTTAAAATACCTCTGCCCGGCTTTTTGCTGTGGTGTGCATCGTCCGGTGTCATCTCCAGATGAACGGTATCACCGATGCACAGCGGTGCAAGATATTTTGCAGTCATCTCCAGAAATGCGATGGTTGTTCCCTCGAAAATTCCCATCTGGTTGGATAAGCCGGTAGAAATGATCAGTCCCAGTGCGCCATGGGCAACACGTTTTCCAAACATATTGTTTTTTGCAAACTCGTCATCCATATGGAGCGGGTTGAAATCACCGGAGACTCCAGCGAAATTTACCACATCTGCCTCCGTAATGGTACGTCCTACGCTCTCATAGCATTTGCCGATCTCAAAATCCTCCAGATAATAACCCTTTGCCTCGTAAGCCATGTTTTTTTCCTCCTAATCGTTTATGTTTTTTATCATATAAAGAACTTTTTTCCATCATGCATTGCGGGGAAGTGTTCCCCGCCTTTTCCAAATGCATGATATCTTTGCCTTAAGCCTCTGCCTTTGCCTTCAGGATCTCTTCCAGTCCGAACGGCTCCGGTGCAAACAGGCGTGCATCCATCAGCGCAACCTTCTCCGGGATGACCGGCTTGAATTCCATATAAGGAAGGATATCCTTCTCAATGTCAATGCCAGGTGCAACCTCAGACAGCTCCAGGCCCTGATCGGTTACCTTGAATACGCAGCGCTCGGTAATGAAGAGCACATGCTGTCCTTTCTTCCGGCTGAAATCTGCACTGAAGGTGATCTGCTCTACAGACTTCTTAAATTTAACCTTCTTGCCTTCCTGGAGGATGACAAGCTTTCCATCACGCACTTCTTCCTTTAAGCCGCCTGCAGTCATGGTGCCGCAGAAGATCACATTATGGGTAGACTGGGAAATATCAACCAGACCGCCGCAGCCTGCGATACGGGTACCAAACCGGCTCACATTGACGTTACCTGCATTATCTACCTCTGCGAAGCCCAGGCAGGTCATGGAAAGGTTGCCGCCGTTATAATAATCGAACTGGGAAGTCATCGGAAGAGCCGCCCATGCATTCACTGCACAGCCGAAGTCCTGTCCGCCTGTCGGTACACCACCGATCAGTCCACTCTCGATGCTTAATGTGATCTGGTCACCGGCACCTTCCTCTGCTGCTACTGCTGCCACGCCCTCCGGAATACCGATACCAAGGTTTACAACGGAATTCGGCATTAACTCTAAGGATGCACGGCGCGCGATCACCTTACGCTCGTCAAATGGAAGGGATGCAAAGCCGACACCATCCAGCTTGTAATGTCCAGCCAGTACCGGGTTGTAGTAAGAGCCTGGGGTCTGACGGTGGTTTTCTTCTGGATTTTCACTGACAACGATCGCATCAACCAGGTTTCCAGGTACCACAACCTGGGTACGGTCTACGGATCCGGAGGCTACATAGTTTTTCACCTGTGCGATTACCTTGCCGCCCATTGCCTTTACAGCCAGGGCTACATCCAGGGCATCGATCGGAGCACCCTCCTCTTCCATAGTGATATTGCCATGTTCATCTGCTGTCGTACCACGGATAAGGCCAATGTTTAATTTCGGCATCTGGTAAAACAGATACTCTTCCCCAAGAATATCTACCAGCTTTACCAGATCGTCCTTGGTGGCATCGCTCATTTTACCCCCCTGCAGACGCGGGTCGCAGAATGTACCAAGACCGATCTTTGTGATCTCACCTGGTTTTCCTGCTGCTGCCGCACGATACATATGGGAAATAACACCCTGCGGGAAGTTCCATGCCTGAACCTTGCCGGCATTGACTAAATCTACCATTCTGGTGTTGTTTGCGAAATGTCCGGTTATGTAACGTGTGATGAGACCTTCATAGCTCATCTCACAGATACCCTGGTCTTTATTATTTCCATTGCCGGCTCCATGCATCAGTGTAAGTCCGCACGGATGACCGGTCTCCTGAAAGCGCTCCCCGATCGCGCGGTAAATCTCGCGCGGCACAGTCATCAGCATAAATCCGGAAACCGCTACGCCGTCTCCATCATGGATCATGTCCAGTGCTGTATTCAGGTCTACTCTTTTACCCATTTTTACATACCTCCTTTGTGATACTTATTTATTAAGCAAAATCCATGCCAACTTACCGGCTGCATTTTCGCCACGCATTTGACACATTTTTAACATCTTTTTTCAAAATCCCTTGTTCGGATGTTGCAGTTTTGCACATTTCTGTGTTGCAGTTTTGCAATATTCGTTGCATATTAGCAACATTTTGTTTATAATCAGATTTAGAAAAACAACACATTCAACGGATAGGGGTATTTTATGGATACAAACAGAACAAACGGATACGAACATAGTTATTTGTGTGAAAAAATCATCGAGGAGTGTTACGACAGCATCGTAGTGACCGATGCCGATGGACGCTATATCATTGCAAATAAAGCGACTGAAGAATGTATGGGACTTTCCAAGGAACAGATTCTTGGAAAACGTCCTGACGATATGATGGCAAAGCATGTATACACCAATTCCACCATTCTGGAAGCCATGCGCACAAAAAAAACCGTCACAGGTCTGGTGAATGTGCGGGGTGTCAACCGGCTCTCTACCAGTCTTCCATTTCTGGATGAGCAGGGCAATGTCGAATTTATCATGACCAACAACCGTTCCAATATCATCATGGACGAATTTGCCAGACAGCTTGCCTACGAGCAGGAGCAGCACGACCGTTACCGCAACATTGCGGATTATCTCTACACCTCCAACGAAACCGATATGGTCTGCAAAAGTGAAAAAATGCACGCCCTGCGGCGGGACTGCGCAACCATTGCCATTGCCGACAGCTCCGTTATGCTGATCGGGGAATCCGGGGTCGGAAAAGAACTGATCGCCAAATTCATCCATTCCCAGAGCTCCCGCAGCATGCAGGCATTCATCGCCGTAAACTGCTCTGCCATTCCCCCAGAGCTGTTCGAATCTGAATTTTTCGGTTACCGCCCCGGCGCCTTCACCGGTGCAAGCGCCAAAGGAAAGCCTGGCTTTCTCCGCATGGCCCACGGTGGTACCCTCTTTCTCGATGAGCTTGGGGAGCTTCCGCTTTCCATGCAGTCAAAGCTTCTGCGCTTCACGGAAAGCGGGGAATTCTACCCGGTCGGAAGCACACAGACTGAAAAAGTCGATGTGCGCATCATCACGGCAACCAACCGGAATCTGATGCAGATGGTAAAAGAAGGAAGCTTCCGCAGCGACCTTTATTACCGTCTCCATGTCATCCCGATCCGTATTCCGGCTCTGCGGGAGCGCCCGGAGGACATTGAAGCCATTGCTGCCTACTACATAGAACGCTACAACAAAAAATACTGTAAAAACCCCTGCCTCTCCGAAGACAGCTTAAACCTGCTGCTGCAGTACCGCTGGCCCGGAAACGTGCGGGAGCTGCGCAATGTGATCGAGCGTGCTGTTCTCATGTCACAGGCTGGCAGCCCGGACCTTCCCTTACGGCCCATGCTCCATTCCGACTGGGACGCCAGAGAACTGCGGGAGCAGGACCTCACTGGACAAAACCAGGAAATGTCAAACGCACTCAAATCCCTGGAAGCTTCCGTTCCTTCCATCCCTATGCCAGATCCAGACCTGCCTCTTCCAGATGCCATAAAGCTCTTTGAGCAGCACTATATCGACGCAGTCATCGCCCGCCATAACGGAAAGCTCAGTGAGGCAGCCAGATCCCTTGGCATCCACCGCACCACCCTTTACCGGCGGCAGAAAGCCATAGATGGTCTAAGCGGTGCACCTTCTGGGAAATTCTGATTATAGATCATACAAAGCAGCAAACCCCCGGACCTGTATCTGCCAGAAACCAGCTTGCCGCTGACATTTTCTGCCAGAAGCGAAAAAACGAAGAAATTCTGCCAGAAGCGAAAAAAGACGGAGAAATCCAGCAAACTGGATTTTCCCGTCTTTTCTTCATTTCTGTTAAATTAACCCGCAAATCACATAAAACAAAAATCATATAAAACAAAAGGCACTCCTTTTCAGAAATGCCCTTTTTATACGTGCGCGAGAAGATTCGAACTCCCGACACCTTGGTCCGTAGCCAAGTGCTCTATCCAGCTGAGCTACGCACACATATTTGTTATTTTGTTGAGCTCTTGTTCGCTGCAACGATGTATATGATACCGCATGTTTCCTGTTTTGTCAACACTTTTTAAAAACTTTTTTCAAAAAAATTTTAAAGCCGTTTTTCACGGTTTTCCAGTACCGGTCGACTGCGGGAAAAATGGCTTAAATACGCCATTTCCCGCAGTTTTCTCTTTCGCCGGTATGCCACAGGAATCCAAACTTTTCTTTTCCTGGTCTTATGGAATGACTAAATTTTTTACACGGTTCCCAGCAGATAATTGATAAACTGCTGTGCAGTACGTCCGGAAATTCCGCCATGGCTTAACTCCCACTTGTTTGCTTCCGCACGGAGCTCGTCATCGGACATGGCCAGTCCGGCACGGTGTGCCAGCTCTACGACAATGTTGAAATACTCCTTCTGGGACGGCTTAGAGTAATTGATGGTAACACCGAAACGATTTACCAGGGAAAGCTTTTCCTCCATGGTGTCGGAGCGATGCATGCCGTTCTGGCTCTCAACATCGTCGCGGTCACTCCAGTTTTCTTTGATGAGGTGTCTGCGGTTAGAGGTTGCATAGATCAGGATATTATCCGGCTTGGTCTCTACGCCACCCTCAATGACCGCCTTCAGGAACTTATACTCAATCTCAAATTCCTCGAAGGAAAGATCATCCATATAGATAATGAAACGGTAGTTACGGTTCTTGATCTGGGCGATCACAGAAGACAGGTCCTTAAACTGGTGCTTGTAGATTTCGATCATGCGCAGGCCCTGGTCATAAAACTCATTGACGATTGCTTTGATACTGGTAGACTTACCGGTACCGCTGTCACCAAAGAGCAGAACGTTGTTGGCCTTTTTGCCCTCCACAAATGCCAGGGTATTGTCGACCAGCTTTTTCTTCTGGATCTCGTATCCGATCAGGTCATCCAGCATGACGGCATCCATGTTGTTGATCGCGCAGAAGTTTACGCCGCCATCTTCCCTGGACTGGATGCGGAATGCCTTATTCAGGCCAAACATACCAACGCCATAAGCTTTATAGAAGTTCGTCACTGCGTCAAAGAACTTATCCTCATCCGGTGCAGCCGCCAGCTTTTCACTCAGCATACGGACCTTCTCGCTCACATTTTTATTATACATCAGTTCTTTTTTCCCAATTGCCTTATAATCGGTCAGGCGGGTGAAACAGTCAATCCCCAGGTATCCCTCCAGACCACTGAAATCATAATGGAACAGCTCCATAAATGCTTTAAAATCACTCTTTGCAAAGTAATTAACACTTCCATCGTTAGCGCCCACCTTCTCGCAGGTAATGCTGAACGGGTTCTCATTGGTGATCAGCAAAAATGTCAGGTAATTCTGCCATAAATTCTTGTCAAAACCATAATCGGTTGCCACCTGGAGCAGGTGCTTTACCTGGGTAAATGTTCTGGTAACCAGCTCTTCCTTTGTCTGGCTTTTGTCATCTGCCTTCCGGGTGATATCTGCCAGCTGCATTAAGATGGTATCCTTCGGCATATCGCCGTAAATCAGTAACCGTGAAACAATCTTGTACATTTCTCCCCCCGCCTTTCTTCGTTACTGTTCAGTAACATCTTTTCTTCTAAAACGTGATCATGTCCTCGTGACATTTTACCACATCTCTCCATAAAATAAAAGACAGAACAGCTTGCGCCATTCTGTCTGGTATGGGGGAACAAATAAATTGAAAGTCTCGTATTCTTATGCTGCTTTGTACTTCTCGATGTTGTGGAAAAGATCTGTGCAGTCGTTGCTGTAGATTTTTAAGTTTACAGTCTGGTTAAAACCAAGATTCATGATTCCCAGTAAAGACTTTGCATCTACTACAACACTTCCACGGCAAAGATCCATATCAAAAGGATACTGCTCTACCGTTTTTACAAACTCCAGTACTTCATCCGGATTCCGGAAAGTCAGATTTATCTCTCTCATAATGGTCACTCCTTTAAATCTGCGAAAAACGAAAAATATGATCAATTTGTTTTATGTCATCTTCTTTATGTTGACATTATTCTACCATTTTCGCAGAAAATGCAAAGAGGAAATTTTTAAAAAAGGAGTAACTATTTAAGGTGTTATTCCTTTATCAATGATTTTCTTTCCGGAACTGTGCAGGAAGCATGCCAACCTCCTCTTTAAATACCTTGCTCATATACTTTGGGTCCGAATATCCCACCATTTCCGCGATCTGGTTCAGTTTCAGCCCGGAATGCAAAAGAAGCTCTTTGATGCGCTCGATCCGCATCTTCCGCACGGTTTCTGTAAAAGACATGCCCGTTTCTTTTTTGATCAGCATGCTCAAATACTCATCTGTCACGCAAAGACGCCCGGCCAGCTCTTCCAGCGTGATTCCCTGACTGTAGTAAGCTTCCATCATGGAGAGAGCCTTCTTTACCAGCAGGCTGACATTTTCCGGACGCTCTAATCCTCCGGTGATTTCCTCATAAAAATGCTGCATCAGCTCCCTGATACGCTGCCATGAAATTGCCTGGGACAATTCCCCGACAATGTGCTGCATGGAAATGTTATCGGTTCCGCGCCCCATCGAGTCAGAAACAGTAACCAGGGCTACCACCAGCCTTGTCCAGGATTCCCGGATCTCATCTGGATGATGCGGCTCTTCTACACAGTACGCAATGATCTGCTCCAGAATACGGTCATATGCTTCCTTATCCCGCTTCACCACAGCCTGCTTCAGCTGGGACTCTAAATCCAGTGAATATTTTATCGGCACTGTCTGGGTCGCACCAATCTGTTCTTCCGTCATCAGGTTTCCTTCCGGGAAGCATAGCTTCCACATTCTGGCATGCTCCAGCTTCTCAAATCCCGCTGAGAATTCCGCCAGTCCCTGACAAACTGTCCAGCTAAAGATCGGAGCATGCTCCAGCGTGCGGTATGCTGCCGGAATCACCTGCTTCTCATACCAGTTCCTGATCTTTTCCGGATCCTTCATCTGGTAGAAGATCACAACGATCGCCCGGTAACGCACCGTTGTCAGCATACAGGCCTTATATTCACTTCCTGCCTTCACATACGGCTCCAGAAAGCGTTCAGCAGGCTCATAATAATTGTCATAGTAATCGCTGAGATAGGCCATCATGATTGCAAAGGTACCATGGCTGTCAAGACCATACGCCGCTTCTGTATAGTTTTCCAGTTCTTCGTCCACATCCAGCTCCGCAAGCAGGGCGGAACGGAAAAGCTGCTCCAGTGAAAGCAGCTTTTCCTGGATTTTTCTGGTTCCTGCAGCCTGCTTTAAAGACGCACTGACTACCTGGAGAGTCTTTTTCAGCTCCTCAATCTTGATCGGCTTTAACAGATAATTCTCAATTCCCAGCTCAATGGCCCGCTTTGCATAGGAAAAATCAGAGTATGCCGTTAAAACGATCGCTTTCCCCTGAAACCCGTTTTCCCGCAGCTTCTCCAGCATCGTCAGACCATCCATCTCCGGCATTTCAATATCCATGATCACCAGATCTGGATTTTCGCCGGAAATAAGCTGGTATCCTTCCTGTCCGTCCTTTGCAGCACCGGCTACCTCATATTCTGGATCCAGCTTCGGCAGCATCCTTGCAAGTCCGCTGCGAATAGACTTTTCATCTTCCACTATTATTATCTTCATCCTGACTGCCTCCACGTATCGCACGAATAAACAGATGCACACTGGTTCCTGATCCTTCCCGGCTCTCGAAGTACATCCCGTGATTTTCCCCATAATAGAGCTCCAGACGTTTTCTTACATTGGCAACGCCCACATGTGCCCCGGCGCTGCTCTTCTTATTATTTAATTCTCTCACAAGTTCGGGCGAAATGCCACACCCATTATCATGAATCCGGATATAAAACTGCTCTCCGGATAATTTCATGGAAATTTCAATCCGGCATGGCTCCTTCATGCGGCGGAATCCATGATTGATCGCATTCTCTACAAAAGGCTGTAACAGGAGCTTGTGGATGCGGTATCCCATCAGCTCCTTGGGGATATCCGTAACAACCGAAAGAGGCTGGTCCAGCTTTTCCTTCTGCAGCATGATATAACGCTCCAGCCAGGATAATTCCTGGCTGATGCTCACCATATCCCCAGGGTTCCGGATAGAATAGCGCAAAATATCTGCCAATGCCCCAACCATACTGCTGATTTCAAATTCATCGCACTCCAGAGCTTTCCAGTTAATGGTATCCAGGGTATTATACAGAAAATGGGGATCGATCTGCGCCTCCATGGCCTGAAGCTCTGCATTTTTTTGTTCCACGGTAGACTGCTTTACTGCCTCCATCAGCTTCTTTAGCTGAACAGACATCTCGTTAAAACCGGCTGAGATCCGCTCCAATTCATTGGCAGGCTGGGATGCTAGTGGGATCTGCACGGAAAAATTTCCATTTTCAATCTCTGACATCGCATATCCTAAGCGGCCCACCTGCTCCAGCATGGGGCCTGTCATCAGACTGACCAGTGTTAGGGAAAGCAGCATCAGGGCTGCAAGTGTTCCCAATCCAATGCAGATATTGGTAAATACCATCTGCTCAAACTGGGCCGTCTCATAAAAATGATAGACATCCCATCCTGTTTTTTTATTTTTTGTCTGCAGCACCCGGTATCCCCGCTGCGGCTTCGATAAAATACTGCTTCCAATCTGCTTCGTATCAGCGGCAGCAATGATCTGTCCCGATTCACAGACATAAACCGATGACTGGGCACTGACCTGAATCTCCTTCCATAGTACAGACTGGTCCACACTCAGGATGACGATTCCGATCCTGCGGTTGATATTCCGGTAATCTGCCAGACGCCGGACCAGCTGGAACATATGAACCGGATGCTCCGCCTCACCGATGACCTCAGAACTCCCGCGGTACAGCGCCATCTGATCCTGTATATCGCTGACCGAAATCCGGTTTGCCCACTTTGTAGAAACAAAAGAGGCTGCTCTCTTATCATAAAAGCAGACCTGTCCCGATTCTGTTATCAGGGTGATTCCCTCTACCCCTTCATTCCGGTTACAGATGTGTGCCAGATTACGCCGGATCTGGTACTTTAGCGCATCAGATGGTTTTTCCGATTCATTGATGTCTTCTACCAGCTCGATCATCGCATCGTCCGTGCAGAAATCGTAAAGGACCATATCATATTTGTCCACAATCATCTGCAGTATATGGTCGGCCGTATTCAATTCCCCGATCAGCTCCCGCTGCAGGTTGTGTTTCATGATCTTCCAGGTCTGTGCCTGCAGGTAAAGGGAAAAACACAGGATCGGAATCACCAAGACAACCGCCAGAAATATGATCATAGACCGCAGGCTTCTACTCTTTTTCATAACTTTCCCTCCTGATCCGGTTGATCCGCTCAGACAGCTGCTCTAATTCTTCTGGTTCATCTTGCCCCAGAATAACCCGGTTGATGCTTTCCGCAAGCTCCATGGAAAGCGACGGCCAGTAAGCCTCTCTCTCCCGGAGCTTCGCTTCCTTTAAGTAATCCCAGCACGCTTTCTTTTCCGGATTGTTCTGAATCTGCGCCTTCAAAAGATCCTTTCTGGCAGACAGGTATCCCATGCTTTCTATATACTGGCTAGTCTGTTCCGGCTCTGCCATATATCTCACAAATTCCCTTGCCTCTGCCTCATGCTCCTGGCAAGCCACGGCAAGCACCTCTCCACCACTGACTGTGATCGAATTTTCCCCACATGGAAGTCTGGTCACTGCAAAATGAAGATCTGGATTTTCTTCCCGGATCTCATTTTCATAGCCCGATATCATAAAGACCATAGCAATGTTTTCATTGGCAAATTCCCATGCAATATCGGAAAGAGTCATATTTACGTTGTCCTCGCTGAGTGCCCCATTCTCGGCCAGCTGCTTCAAGAAGCCAAATGCCTGCTCTCCAGCCAAAGAGTCGATCTGTGCCAGCGTTCCCCCATAATTCCAGAGAATTGGTAAAAAGCAAAAACTGCTTTCCTCACTCTGCAATGCAGGAAATGCGCAGCCAGATACCCGTTCTGAGGTAACACGCTCTGCAGCCTTCACGAATTCTTCCAGTGTCTTAGGCGGCTCTACGCCAGCCTGGCTCAAAATATCTATATTATAATAAAACATCAGACAATTCATTCCCAATGGCAGACCAACCAGATGCCCGTCTTCGCGGTGGCAGCTGATCAATGCCCTGGACAGGTAATCTTCCTTACGGATATCAGATGACAGGTCCTGTAAGATTCCTGCCTTATCGTAATACTGGATATCCGAAGAATCAACCACGACCAGATCTGGAGTTTCCCCCTCTGCTGCAGCAAGAATCAGCCTTTTCTTAAAATCTTCATCCGCAATATAATTTGCCTGGATTTCAATCTCTTCATGGGTTTCATTAAATTTCTGAATCAGCGATGCAAGACAATGCCTGGCATCTTCGCTTCCCCAATAATGCCATAGCTGAAGCACCGTCTTTTTCTCCGGCTGGTTCACCCCCTCCGGTATACAGGCCGTAAGACACACTACCATACAAAGCAGCATGAACAGAACCATTCTTTTGTCTATTTTCTTTCCTGGCATCTTCACCGTCCTCTTTGCCGCCTTCCTTCCCATCTTCGCCACCTTCTTCTCATCGTTCCGGTTTCTATGGCAAAACATTGTCTCTATTTCTGAGGCTCTGCCGCAGACTGTTTCATGCGCTCATGTTCTTCCTTTATTTCCTCATATAAATGGTAAAAGGTCCAGCTTGCATTAGTTGGTGTGATAATTGCTTTTAATTCCACCTTAGGTACTCCGGCCTTCCGCAAGGCAGCTAACAGTTCATCGATCCGGCGGCTGGTAAAGCCATGCATGACCAGCACTTCCTCCGGTATCACCTTTGCTGGATTCTCGTTTCCCTGTTCCTCCAAATTTCCCACCTTTTCAAACCCTGCAAGACCTGCAAGCGCACCCACTGTTTCCATCACCTGTTCCGGACCTACATTGCGGATCCGGATTCCCATACGCACCAATACCCCTTTTAGCTTCATTACCTTTGATGATGGCTGCGGATTATAATAAAGGATCATCTCGCGTGCTGAATTTCGAATCATGTTCTTTACCTCTTTTCTTTATTTTTTGTCCACCGCATGCAAGCATGCGTGTCCACATGTGTTCCACGTTCACTTTTGCCTTCGCGCACATTATACACGATTCACGAAAAAAAAGGTATCTCTGTAAGTACAGAAATACCTTTTTCACGTAAATGCCGCAGGCCGGAATCGAACCGGCACGGGAGATTAGTCCCGCAGGATTTTAAGTCCTGTGCGTCTGCCAGTTCCGCCACTGCGGCATATCCTTTTCAGGAAATGGATGGAGGTGGATTCGAACCACCGAAAGCACAGCTAACAGATTTACAGTCTGCCCCCTTTGGCCACTCGGGAACCCATCCATACTAGCTTCGACAAGCAAAAATTATATTATCATACCAACTGCCAAAAAGCAAGCAGTTTTTTGCTTTTCCATTTACTTTCCATTTACTTTTATATATACAAATTGCCAAAAAAGGCCTCCGCACCGTGGTAAGTTCCCGGTACGAAGGTCTTTTCTTTATCTGATTTACATCATTTCTCTATATTCTTCCGCAAAACTGCAGTCTATATGCGTTCTGTCATACAGACACCGGCCGAACATTCCTTACACCAGCACCCCACTGGACAACAGCACGCCGCTGTGCGCCGGTACCTCCAGTGTCAGATATCCGTGGTCTGCATGGTAGTCTACCCGTCCTGCGTTATAGCCGCTCTCATAGGACATCATCATGCGGGTGATCACATCTTCATCGGTAATGCCAAGCTCCCAAACCGGCACGCTGACGGTTCTGCCATCGCCGCGGTTGTTGATGATGATCGCGCACTTATTTTCCCCGCTCATGCGGCCATACATGATGAGCTGGCGGTCTGCCTGAAGCTGCTTTAAGGAGCCGCGGCGCAGGGCCGGAAGCTTCTTGTGCAGGTCAATGAGATAACGGTAATACTCGATCAGTTCAAAATCCTCGGATCCCCACGGATACGTCCGGCGGTTATCCGGGTCAGTCCAGCCGCACACGCCTGCCTCGTCTCCGTAATACAGGGTCGGTGCGCCAGGCCAGGTCATCTGCACCATGATGGCTTCCCGGAAGGTTCCGTAATTAATTCCAAATTCTGCCATCTTCGCACCCGCACTGGCCAGACGTCCCACGATCTGGTTGGTCCTGGTCAGGAAACGACTATGGTCGTGGTTTGACAACTGGTTCATAGCCACCAATACAGACTGGGTCTGCATCCGGCTCATGTGGTAATACATAGATCGGAAAAAGCTGACGCCATCACCGTAGAGGGCACCATTATACTCATCGCTGTGCTTTTCCATACCGGTTAAAAACCAGGTAAGCGGCTCCATAAACGCATCGTAGTTCATGACGGTATCCCACTGGTCTCCGGCCAGCCAGCTGCTTGGGTCCCCGTAATGCTCTGCCAGAATGATAGCCTCCGGATTTGCCTCTTTGACATGCTTCCGGAATTCCTGCCAGAATTTGTGGTTATACTCACTGCTATGGCCCAGATCGGCTGCCACGTCCAGACGCCAGCCGTCTACCTGGTACGGCGCAGATACCCACTTACGGGCAATCTTCATAATGTATTCGAACAGCTTCGGCGAATCCTCGTAGTTTAACTTCGGCAGGGTATCGTGTCCCCACCAGCCGTCGTAGGTACCGTTATCCGGCCACGCATCCTCATTATAAAACTTAAAGAAGCTGCAGTACGGACTCTCTTTGCTCTCATAAGCACCTGGTTCGTAGCTGCCCTGGTTGCTATAGATCTTCTCGCGGTCCAGCCACTTATTAAAGGAACCACAGTGGTTAAACACACCATCGATGATAACGCGCATGCCGCGCTTGTGGACCTCTTCCATAAAGCGGGCAAAAAATGCATCGCTGGCAGCCAGGTTTTCCGGGTCTGCGCTGCGCATCTGGTAGCGGGTTGCATGGTCATTGTTCACTGCATTCTCTGCCACCGGTTCTCCGCCGTCTTTAACGATCACGCCATAGTGCGGATCGATGTGGTCATAATCCTGGCTGTCATACTTGTGGTTGGATGGGGAAACAAACAGCGGATTGAAGTAGATGACCTCCACCCCCAGATACTGCAGGTAATCCAGCTTGTCCCACACGCCCTGCAGGTCACCGCCGTAGAAACAGCCTACATCCATCGTAGACGGGTTAGTGCTCCAGTCCGTAACCCGGTGTACCGGACACCCAATGTAGACATACTCACACTCTGTCACATCATTGCTCTTGTCTCCATTGCAGAAGCGGTCCACAAAGATCTGGTACATGACTGCGCCCTTCGCCCACTCCGGCGTATGGAATCCCGGAGTGATGCGGAATGCATAGCAGCTCTGGATGTCCATGGTAGCTCCTAATCTGTTAAAATAGCAGATTTCATTGTCCTTCACCACCTGGAAATAATACCGCTGTGGCTCACTGTCCGCCTCCATCCGGTATTCATAGTAATCAAACAGGCGGTCCGAAGATACCTTTCGCATCTCTGCCTGAATATTTTTATCTTCCTCAATATAAAAAACCCGGTCGACATCGTCCTTCGCGGTGCGAAAGCGGAGCGTTACAGTCTCGCCCGCGTCCGGTTCTTCCGGTCTGCGGTAATCCTGCGTCTCATCCGTAAACAATGCCTGCCGGTTCATTCCATTTTCCTGATGCTCATCAAACATAACCCCTGCTCCTTCCTCCCGGGTTTTTTGTTTCTGCCCTGATCCTGTCTGCGCGTTACGCAAATAAAACTTTTGTATGACTATTTCCCCCGATGGAATCGTATAATCTCATTTTATATGATTTTCATGTCAATGACAACATGTTTATTATCTGAAAACAAACATCTACCATTTATGGGTAGGAATTTTCTGAACTGAAAATTCCGTACAGTACAGTCGTGGTAGCAGATTTTGCCGATTTGGAATGCAAAGCATCGGCAAAATCTGCTGTTGTTTGCACATTGCGCAAATAACAGCGAAAGAGCCAGCGGGGTAGCTGGCTCTTTCAGGAGAAGGTATTTCGTTTCTTATGGGGTGTAGCAAAAACTATATAATGTATTGGGGGGTTTACATGTATTATAATAGCACGGACCAACCAATAAGTGTTAACAAACATGAACAAATTTCAAAACTTTTTTTGTACACTTTGCATAGTTTCATTTGTTTTGCCCCGCTAAGCAAACGCATCTATGCCTTCTGACTTCTTTTTATTTCTGGAACAATGCCTCAAACTCTTCCTGTCCGATTTTCTCTTTCTCGATCAGCAGGGCGGTACAGCTCTCCAGCACATCCCGGTGCTCCAGGATAACGTTCTTTGCTTTTGCGTAGCACTCGTCGATGATACGCTTTACTTCCGCGTCAATGGAAGCGGTCACCTCATCACTGTAAGCACGCACATGACCGAAGTCTCTTCCGATGAATACCTCATCATCGTCGCTGCCGTAATCGATCATGCCAACCTTCTCGGACATACCATACTGGGTCACCATGGCACGCGCGATCTTGCTGGCATGCTTGATATCCTGGGAAGCACCGGTCGTCACATCACCGAAGATGATCTCCTCTGCGATCCGGCCGCCTAAGGATACCATGATATCCTGCAGCATCTTGCCCTTGGTGTTGAACATCTCGTCCTCACCCGGGAGCGGCATAGTGTAGCCTGCTGCCCCGACGCCGGTCGGGATGATGGATACCGTGTGAACTGGTCCTACATCCGGCAGTACATGGAACAGGATCGCATGACCAGACTCGTGGTATGCAGTAATCTTCTTCTCTTTCTCAGAGATGACACGGCTCTTCTTCTCTGCGCCGATGCCAACCTTAACAAATGCGCGGTCGATATCGCTCTGGCGGATAAAGCTGCGGTTTTCCTTTGCCGCAAGAATGGCGGCCTCATTCATAAGGTTTTCCAGATCAGCTCCGGTAAAGCCGGAGGTTGTCTTTGCCACACGGGCCAGGTCTACGTCTTCTCCAAGCGGTTTTTCCTTGGAATGAACCTGAAGGATCTCCACGCGGCCCTTCACATCCGGACGGCCTACTGCAACCTTACGGTCAAAACGGCCCGGACGTAAGATAGCCGGATCCAGGATATCTACACGGTTGGTCGCTGCCATGACAATGATGCCCTCATTGACACCGAAACCGTCCATCTCAACCAGAAGCTGGTTTAAGGTCTGCTCGCGCTCGTCGTGGCCTCCGCCCATGCCAGTACCACGTCTGCGGGCTACGGCATCGATCTCGTCGATAAATACGATACACGGTGCTGCCTTCTTGGCATCCTCGAACAAATCGCGGACACGGGAAGCACCGACGCCGACAAACATCTCTACGAAGTCAGAACCGGAAATGGAGAAGAACGGCACACCAGCCTCACCAGCTACTGCCTTGGCAAGCAGGGTCTTACCGGTTCCAGGAGGGCCCACCAGGATCACACCTTTCGGGATCCTCGCGCCTACACTGGTGTACTTCTGGGGATTTCTCAGGAAATCCACCATCTCTTCCAAATCTTCTTTCTCTTCCTGGAGACCTGCCACATTTTTAAATGTCACATTGCTGGTGTTTGTCATGCGGGCACGGCTCTTGCCAAAGTTCATCATCTTGGCATTGGTACCACCGCCTGCACCGGCTCTCATGTTCATGATGACCATCATCAGAATCACTGCGCCTACAGAGATCACAACCGGAAGAATGATGCTCATCCAGTAACTGGTCTGCGGAACATCGTTCATACTGTAATCAATGTCTGCATTCTGAAGCATCTGCTGGACCTGGTTTACATCAGAAACATAGGTCACATAAACCTCACCTGCACGGTTGGAAAGACGCACCTCACCGGTCGGTGTCTGCTCATTCTGGTAAATGACCAGACTTCCGACATCTCCATTTTCCAGTACCTGTTTAAACTGCTGGTAACTCAGCTCATTCTGTTTGCGCCCCGGCATAAACGCCAGCGCCAGTACGATCAGAAGCAGCGGAAAAAGCAGCCAGCTGCCCCGAAAACCACTTTGCTGTTTCACTCACCGGCCTCCTTACTGATCTACCTCAACCACACCGATAAACGGCAGGTTGCGGTATTTCTGGGCGTAATCGAGACCGTAACCTACTACGAACTCATCCGGGATGGTGAAGCAGGTATAATCGACCTTGACCTGCTTTTTCACACGGCGCTCCGGCTTGTCAAGCAGGGTGCACAGGTGAATGCTCTTCGGTCCGCGCTGCTTCAATACCTCGATCAGGTAAGAAAGGGTACGGCCGGAGTCGATGATATCCTCCACGATCAGGACCTCTTTTCCTGCCAGGGACTCATCCAGGTCTTTTACAATACGGACAACGCCGCTGGATTTGGTGTCATCTCCATAACTGGAAACAGACATGAAATCCATGGTAACCGGAACGGTAAGGCGTTTTGCCAGCTCACAGGTGAAAAATACGCCACCCTTTAAAATGCAGATCAGATGGATTTCTTTTCCCTCATAATCTTTGCTGATCTGTTCTGCCACTTCGCTGATTCGCTTGTTTACATCTTCTTCCGGCAACAATACTCTGATCTTATCTGCCATAATCTTTTCCTCCGTCGCAGGTTACCTGCAATATGTTTTTTGTTTTGTTATCTATCTTATAGTATTCGCTGATCCGGTAACCCACCACCCACAATACATGATCGTTCTCTGCAAGAAGCAGAATGTGGTCCCGGTCTTCTTTTGGGATCTTTTCGTCGATCATAAAACGGGCAATGGTTTTACGTCCTCCGGACGGCAGGATCAGGTAATCCCCCGTCTTTCGGGTTCTAATGGACAGCGTACCTTTGATTTTATCATAGTCAAACCATTTCGTATACTGGTTTTTAGGAATTTCCTGGCCTTTTTGGCGAGAAAATACTGTCATTTGGAGCGCTTGGTCCATTTCCAGACTATATTCTTCACCGTATCCGGGACCTGCTGCTTCTGTTTTCCGGGAAACCATGTCCGGTCCGGTATTTCGGGTCAGCGCAAGCGTCTCATATCCAATCATTGCGATCAGACCTCCCGGAAGATTGATCCTGCTTCCCACCTGCTTTTCTGCCAGCTCCGTGATCTGATGGAAATGTCGGCTGGTTATATTTTTCCAGCCCGGATGAAGCAGGTTTAACATATGCCGGATCAAGTAGGTTTTCAGAATGTCTGGCTGCGTTCGGAATGTGGCAAGGGGGATTTCTGCGCGGACGCAGTCTTTTGCAGCCTGTTTTTCCGAATCCCAGAACTTTGCAGAATCCTTGTTTCCAGAATCGCAGGAAGCATCTCTTTTCTCCTTGCCGTACAGCGCCCCGGCTCTCTTCCAGATTTCTGCTGCCTGATCTGCCAGATACGCATCTGCCTGCCCGATGATCTGCCCGGCCTGCAGAATGTGTTCCTCTGCCTGTGCGTTCACCGCACGTTTCAGCAGAGGCAGCACCTCGTTCCGAATCCGGTTTCTGGTGTAATCACCGGACTGGTTCGTGCTGTCCTCGCACCAGCCAAGGCCCTCTGCCCTTAGATACTCACGGATTTCCCCGCGCCCCACACAAAGAAGAGGCCGGATACGCCGTCCCTGCACCGGGCGGATGCCGGAAAGTCCCGTCAGGCCGCTGCCACGGAGCAGATGATGCAGAATCGTCTCTGCATTGTCATTCAGATGATGCGCCAGCGCAATCTTCACCCGGTGTTTTCCTGCATTGCCCGGACCCGCTGCCGGATCAGCCAGACATTCTCCTGCATTGTCCGAACCCGCCGCCGAATCGTCCTGGCTCCCTGCTGACTCCGTCTGGTTTCCCACAGGTGCTTCCTGTTTTCCCACCGAAAGCTCCTGCTCCCACGCCGCAGCCTGCTCTTCCAATATCTGGTAGCGCAGGATCCGTCCCGCTTCTTCCTCCGAAAGTCCATGCTCTGCCGCATATTCCGGGACCTGGCAGTGTGCCGCCAAAAACGGGATCTGAAGCATTTTGCAAAGCTCCCTGGCGAAGGCTTCATCCCGGTCTGCCTCCGCACCGCGGATCCCATGGTTTACATGAACCGCACGTAAGTCGAAACGGATCTGCTGTTTTTCTGTTTCTGGCCCAGCTACAGTTCCTGTAACCTCTGCAGCCTGGCATTCCAGCCCCATCTGCGCCAGCTCCTTTAATACTACCAGAAGACACACCGAATCCGCTCCACCGGAAAGCGCCACGATCACACCGTCTCCCAGCTGTATCATGTTCTGTTCCCATATATAGTTTCTTACTTTTTGTAACATCTTATCCTTCCTGTACTCTGGTTTATACCTGTATTTTGTTCCTGCCGCAAGCAGTGATTCCGCTGCTGTTCACACATGCGTGCCCAGCAATGGGTGTTTGCCCTTTCATTCGCTACCGTTTCCAGATACCCGCCACCAGCACTGTCATGTCATCATTCATGCCACCATTCTGGCAGGCAAACCGTAAGATCCGTTCCGCCATATCCTGGGGTGTTTTTACCGGCATGGATTCCAGATACTCCTTCAGGGTTGCTTCTTTTTCCAGACCCGGACAAGCCTCCAGCACTCCGTCTGTCATCATAATGATCCGGTCATCGTCCCAGAGCTTCCGGGAGAGCAGCACAGGCTCTGCCTGGGAGAGCACTCCCGCCGGAAGATTTCCTGCCTCCAGCACCTCTGCCGTTCCGCCGCTTAAAATAAACGTAGCAACGGCCCCCATTTTCATAGCCTCCAATAGCCCGCTGCAAAGATTTACACAGCAAAGATCCAGTGTGGCCGGATGCTGCTCCACTCCGGCCAGCAAAAGAATGGTATTCACCATTTTTAGTGCTGAGCGGGCGGAAAATCCTGTTTCCAATAGCTGCTGCACCAGCTCGATCACCTTCTGGCTTTCCCTGGCAGCCGTTTCCCCACTTCCCATTCCGTCGGACAAGCTCATGATAACCTGCCCGGGCAGGCTTCCGAAATACGTATAGTTATCCCCGGAAATGCCTGTCCCATTCTTCGGCATACGTGCTACCCCATAGATCATCCGGTATTCTCCCGGTTCCAGGAAACGCACGATCCCCGGCTGCTTTGTGATAAGCGCACGAGTATCTGATGGCGCATACCATCCCTTTCCGCCCACAGCCTGTCCAAACAGCCCTGCCGCATCCTTCGCTGTCATACACCGGTTTCCAAGCGTGTGAAGAGTCACATAAGCCTCCCGGTACCGGTCTTCATGCTCCAAAAGCAACATATTATCTACCGAGACCTGATGCAGCCGGAACAGGCGGCGGACCGCCTCCAGCTTCTGGTCCGTAATATCTGCAGCCTGTCCCATCTGCTCTGCAAATTCATCGAGCATGGCCGCCAGCTCCCGAAACTGCACCATGACCGTATCACGGCTTTCTAAAAAACGGTTCTTCCATTCCAGATTCATCGTGGCCCGCCCCAGGTTCCGGTTTAACTGGGCCAGATATTCCTCTTTGTTACGGCAGGTTTCCAAAAACAGTCTCGGCATATCTTCATACTCCACCCGCCCTTTCTGTTCAAACGAGCGGAGGAGATAATATAAATAATAACTGTCTTCCTTGTTTGCATCGCAATACAGGTTACAGCGGCTGCACTGGCCACACACCATTGCGGCTGCCGTCTGCATAGCCGCCTGGGCATCCTCCCTGGTCAGCCCTTTTTCATCCTCCATCCGGTCATTGCAGGCTCTGGCCAGGCATTCTAACGACTGGGCCATCTCACGCAACCGTTCTGCTGTATAGATATGAACATCCGCCATGTCCCGGCGCCGTTTTCGCTTCCACACAAAAAATCCCCTCCTGAACCACAATATATGCTTCAGGAAAGGATCCTATGCCTGTTATTTTTCTGCAACCACAACTGTATGGTACGGCAGCTTAGTTGTTTTTAGGTGCAGGTTTTAAAAGGATTTCATCTGGCTTGACCAGACCCAGCTTTTGCTTGGCCACTTCCTCGATATACTGCTTGGTCTGTACATAGACCCGGCGTTCCTCCAGCTCTGCCGCCCGCTTCTTTTCATTTTCAACCTGGCGAGTCAGGGATTCTTCTTTTGCCTGATACTCCATAACCTTCTTTTCCATGGAAGTATTCTTGACATTCACAACCACTGCCAGGCTAAGTACCACGACCGAGATGCCGATCACGGCCAGACGGTTTCCCAACCGGTCCTTATTCTTGCGCTTTCTGCGCCCTGTTTCCCGCGCTTTCATATTCCTCACCAACTTCTTTGTTCCCTTAACCTTATTTATGTTACCTTCGTAATTTCATTCTAATGCATCGAACCGCCCTTTTCAAGACCTTTCGCAAATTTCTGCTGATAATCCGGTCATAAAAAAGCATCGAACAAAAAATACTGCCTATGATGTAAAAGCGCAGTGCCCCGTCATTTTCCCGGTACAAAAACAAAAACGTAAAAAAACCGGACCAGATCCAGTAGCACAGATCTTCCAGCCCGGTCACCAGGTTCTTGTGCGGAACCAGAAACCGGAACAGCCGAAGCCCGTCATACACCACCATCAGGACAATCCCAACGCCAAGCCCAAGAAGCAAAAGCTGTGCTTCCCGGCACACCTGTGCCATTAGCCAAACAGCCGGGTCAGAATCGACTGTCCGGCCTTCCGGTAAGCTTCATTTGAAGAATAGGCCAGGCTGTCCACCTGCCCATCCACCTCCAGCTCTCCCTTTTCTACCGTAAGGCGGCTGACATGAAGCTCCTTCCCCTTGATCGTCAAAAGCCCCATGTCCGTGTCCACCACCACCTGGTTTTCATCGAACGATACCACTTCCCGCACCCCGGTCAGGCTCGCCGCGCTCCGGTTTTCCAGCCGACAGGCATGGGCACGGATTCCGGATTTTTCTTCCACGAAAAAACCTCCCCACCTGAACTCATGGTTTAGTATATGGGGAGGCTGGTGGTGTTTATGCTTCATATCACATATTCACGCTCACTATCTTAAAGATACTCGAACATTTCCTTTGCATCTTCCTTGCGGATGGTTTCCTGCACGCTCGTGATGCGCACTTTGACGGATTTATTGCCGAAGGCAATTTCGATCACATCTCCGGCCTTCACGTCCGCACTGGCTCTTGCCACTTTATCATTGAGCATCACGCGACCACTGTCACAGGCTTCATTCGCTACCGTTCTCCGCTTGATGATGCGGGATACTTTCAGATACTTATCCAGACGCATATCGTGTCTCCTTCTAATGGATGAATTCCCCTGCAATGTCAATTGCGCTTCCAGCAGATCAATTCCTGTGCGCCAATTCCTTGCTAATGGGTAAAATTCCCCCTATCACGCGAAACGCATTCTAGGGGGAATCTTTATTTTACTTTACATTTTAAACTAAATTTTCTTGGCTGTGCTAATTACCGGAATTTTTTTAGTTACTACGTTTATTTGCAAATTAAGCGTTTACAAGATCCTTTAATGCCTTACCAGCTTTGAACTTCGGGGTCTTGGATGCCTCGATGATCATGGTCTCGCCGGTTCTCGGGTTGCGGCCTTCTCTTGCTGCTCTCTCAGATACCTCGAAGGTACCGAAACCTACTAACTGGATTTTATCGCCTGCCTTCAGAGCCTCTGCAACTACATCGGTAAATGCCTTTACTGCAGCCTCTGCGTCCTTCTTGGAAAGGCCTGCCTGCTCAGCTACTGCTGCTACTAATTCTGTCTTGTTCATTATTAAATTCCTCCTAAATGCGATAACGGCCTGAACGGCCGTTTTTTCGTAATTCATTTTGCCCTTTCATTTATATCTGTTTTGCTATGCTTTGTCAAGGTTTTTCGCCTTTTTCTTTCCCTTAAATACCAGAACGCAGCGGGGCGGCACCATGCAGTTCTTCTGGTTGGAAACCTTGCGCTCCTGACCCTCCGCATAAAAGCCTCCGGCTGCGTTGTCGCTGGTGTCAAATGACAGACTCCACTCCAGGTCCTTCGGAAGGTTTGGAAGGGCAAAGCCGTGCGGCTCCCAGTGCATGTTGAAGATGACAAAGAAAAAGGCATCGTTTTGCCCGTCTGGCTTCTTCGCATAATTTCCGCAATAGAGGATGCCGATCTGGCGGCGGAAATTCTCAAACTCCGGCTGCCAGGCATTGACTCCATGGTAAGAGATGTCCGGGTGGCCGCAGGCCAGGTAATCCATCACTCTCGGTTCCTGCTCCATGTGAAAGACCGGATGTGCCTTTCGGAACGCGATCACATGCTTCACAAATTCTAAGAGCTCCTGGTCCCATTTATTTAAATTCCAGTTGATCCAGGAGGTTTCGTTATCCTGGCAGTAGGCATTGTTGTTGCCGTTCTGGGAATTGCCGGATTCATCGCCCGCGAGGAGCACCGGGGTTCCCTGGCTTAAAAAGAGCATCAGCATGGCATTGCGCAGCTGTCTCGCACGCAGCTCCTGGATTCTTTTCTTGCGCACCGGGCCCTCTGCGCCGCAGTTCCAGGAATAGTTGTAGTCGCTTCCGTCCCGGTTATTTTCCCCGTTGGCCTCGTTGTGCTTCTGGTCGTAGGAGACCATATCCAGCATGGTAAAGCCATTGGTCCCCGCCATAAAGTTTAGCACACCACATTCTGCCGGGTTTCTGCGGTTGCGGAAGATCAGGCTGCTCATCTGCTCCTCATCGCCCTTTAAGGCACGGCGCATATCAATCAGAAAACCTTCGTTGTATTCGCCCAAATGCTTCTTTTCCCCGGCTGCAGGCTTTTCCGCCTCCCAGGAGATCGCCCAGAGCTTGGTGTCGGCCAGATACGGGTCCTTTGCAAGAAGTGCTGTCGGCGCATAACCGGTTAAGTGGATCCCATCTACATGGTATTCACGCACCCAGAAGCGTACCGTCTCCAACACAAACTCCGGCACTTCTTTTCCGGAAAAATAAAGCTCCAGCACAATTTCCAGCCCAGCCTTGTGCAGCTCCCGCACCATATACTTAAACTCGGTCACCGGATTACTTCCCTGGTCCGCATAAGATGCCTTCGGCGCAAACATGCAGGCTTTTGTATAGCCCCAATAATTCAGGCGTCCCGTCGGCTCACTGTTTCCATAAGGATTTCCTTCCACATTCTCCGGCATCATAACTTCCTGGAATTCCACCGCCGGAAGCAGCTCCAGCGTCGTGATCCCTAACTCCTTCAGATACGGGATCTTGTCCACCACGCCCCGGAAGGTGCCGCGGTGCTCTGTGCCGGAGGAGGCATGCTTTGTCAGCCCGCGTACATGTGCGCGGTAGACAATGCAGTCTTCATACGGAATATGAAGCGGCCGGTCCCCCTGCCAGTCAAACTCCGGCTCCACGACCGGCGCCAGCAGAAGATTCTTTGCCTGGCTTAATTTGCCCCAGCGCTCCCGCCCGGCAAACGAGCGGCCGTATGGATCCGGGAAACGTTTTCCATCTGCTTCAAATGCATAGAAAAAAGAAGTAAAGTCTCCCTTCAGTGTCATAGACCAGACATGTCCGGTCTTTCCGGTTTCCGGAAACGGGATGTGAAACACCTCGTGAAACTTTACTCCTTTTCCGCTTTTTTCTTCTTTTGCAAACAAAAGCAGGCTGCAGGCCTTCGCTGCAGCCACAGTTGTTACATGGATCCCCCCGTCTATCCTTGTGAGGCCCATTGGATACACTTTACTGTCATGTAAATCAATCTGATACGGCTCCAATTTTGCCCACCTTTCCCGCTACAGAGTATTCCGCCTCCATAGCGTACTGTTTTTTATTTTTGCCTGCCAGCTTATGTTTCTTACGGTCAGCACAGCGCATGCACCAGTAAGCGCAAACCTGCTTAACCGTTACTTACGGTCTTACTTCAGGCACAGCTCCACCGGACAGTGATCCGATCCGAATACCTCTGTGTGGATCTTTGCGGACTCCAGGCGGTCTTTTAAACGGTCAGAAACGCAGAAATAGTCGATACGCCACCCTGCGTTCTTCTCCCGGGCTTTAAACCGGTATGACCACCAGGAATAAATGCCCTCCTGCTCCGGGTAAAAGTAACGCCAGGTATCGGTAAAACCTGCTGCCAGAAGCTCGGTAAATTTGTTTCGCTCCTGGTCAGTAAAACCAGCATTATTTCGGTTTGTCTTCGGATTCTTTAAATCGATCTCCCGATGTGCCACATTGAGGTCTCCACAGAAAATGACCGGCTTCTTTTCATCCAGTCCCTTCAAATAAGCCCTCCATGCATCTTCCCATTCCATGCGGTAGTCCAATCTGGCTAACTCATTCTGGGAATTCGGCGTATAGCACGTAATTACATAATATTCCGGAAACTCTGCAGTTATGACTCTTCCTTCGTGGTCATGCGCTTCTATGCCGATCCCGTATGTCACGGAAAGCGGCTCCTCTTTCGTAAACAGCGCAGTTCCGGAATACCCTTTCTTTTCCGCATAATTCCAGTACTGATGATAGCCGGGAAGTTCTAAGTCGATCTGGCCTGCCTGCAGTTTGGTCTCCTGCAGACAGAATACATCGGCATCTGCCTCGTGGAAAAAGTCCAGAAAGTTCTTTCCGACACAGGCCCGCAACCCGTTGACATTCCAGGAAATCAGCTTAGTCATACAAGTTCTCCTTATACACGCCGTCCGCGATCAGCTTCCGGATGGAAGCAACAACCGCTTCCTTGTCCTCTTTATAGGTAACACCAAACCACTTATCCCTGGTCTCCAGCACACGCACCTGCGCCTTGCCAGCCTTAATCTGCTGGTCGATGATCTTCGGGAGCAGATACTCTGCCTTTACATCGCCCTCTTTGATGCTGTCCAGAAATTCCGGGAATCCTGCTTCCAGCGCATCTAAGAACTTCGGCGGAAGTCCCCACATATTCATGGAAACATACTGTTTTTCGTCAATCAGCACTGGGTTTCCCTGCTCATCATTCGCAAAAAGGCCGTTTCCGCGCCGCTCGATATCGTAAGTCTCAGTTACATCTTTTAAGGTTCCGTCCGGGTTTACCTGGCAGACTCCGCGGGTTACCGTGCCGTTTTCACTCAGCGTATTCTCCAGAATGAAGCCACCCATGCACATGTCATACACGTCACCATCGGTCTTCATTTCGTTGACCATGTAGTCATGGATCTTAAAAAATCCTTCCCTGCCATAATAATCATCCGCATTGATGACCAAAAATGGCTCATGCACCATATCTTTTACCGTCAGGACAGCCTGACCGGTTCCCCAGGGTTTCTTTCTGCCTTCCGGCACCTGATACCCTTTTGGAAGCGCATCCAGTTCCTGAAATGCATATTCCACATGGGCGATCTTCTCAATGCGGTTTCCGATGATCTCGCGGAAGTCCTTCTCCAGGTCTTTCCGGATAATAAAAATGATCTTGTTGAATCCGGCCTGCAGCGCATCGTGAATGGAATAATCCATAATGATCTCGCCTCCCGGTCCGACCGGTGCCAGCTGCTTAATGCCGCCGCCAAATCTGCTGCCGATTCCGGCTGCCATAATTACCAATGTTGTATCCTTCATGATTGTTCCCTCTCCAAATACCCGACGTATTCTGGTGCCGGATGCCGACACCTTGCCATAATGTACCTAAAATCATAACACAAACCGCGCCAAATAACAATATCACACAGTAAACACAAATGGGCCGGAAGGTTCCGTCCCCGCCGAAT
>OHMN01000718.1_pt1 | contig 28448 bp, 29 predicted proteins | sample 1569361 | NCBI WGS metagenome assembly OHMN01 (sample SAMEA3541508, study PRJEB24748) | human gut metagenome | biome: human gut; feature: human-associated habitat; material: faeces | place: China | collected 2012
CCCGCCGGTCGTTCCGTAAGGCACAATGTCACTTTTCGGAAATACCATGGTCAGCGGTCCCGGCCAGAATGCCTCCGCCAGCTTTCTTCCCGCCTCCGGAATGTATGCCACAAGCGGCTCCAGCTCTTCCAGACAGGAAATATGCGCAATCAGCGGGTTGTCGGACGGGCGACCCTTGGCTGCGTAAATCTTCTTTGCCGCAGTCTCATCCAGTGCATTCGCGCCAAGACCATAAACCGTCTCGGTCGGAAATGCCACCAGCCCGCCGTCACGCAAAATCTGCGCCGCCTCAGCCAGTTCCTCATCTTTGATCTGTTTTGTATCTTCTATTTTTACCAGTTTTGTATTCATAGCTTTACCTTCTTTGCAATCCTGCACGCAACATGAGGCCAGCGTGCTGCCAACGCTGTGTCCACATCATTATTCCCGGCACAAAACCTTATCTTTTTACCGGTCTGTTTCTGCCTTATCATAACACAAGACACCCTGCGGTGCAAGACAGACCGCAGGGTGTCAGAATATAAGTTTTCTATATTATTTATGCATTCACACGTTTCCCGTTTTTCACGGTCTTGTGCGTTCCGATACTGTGGATCAGCACACTGACACGTTTATAAACCAGAGCAGTCACAACCGATACTACAATGCCTTTGACCACATTGAACGGTCCAACACAGAACAACGCAAAGGTCCATACACTTCCGACTGCCGGGTTGATGGCTGCACCTGCTGCCAGGATCGTCTCAAGCGGCATAAAGTTGGAGTAGAACGGGAGCATAACCAGGGCGTTGGCTACCACGCCAACCGCTGCCATGCAGATGGTTCCCACCACAAGTCCTGTCATGGCACCTTTTCTGGTATGGGAAATTTTATAGATCAGACCTGCCGGAATGACCAGGGCACAGGAGATCACAAGGTTTGCAAACTCTCCTACAAAGCCGGTGCTGGTCGGCTTTAATACCAGCTTTACCAGAATTTTTACAACTTCCATAACTGCGCCTGCCGCCGGTCCCATGGCAAAGGTTCCGATCAGTACCGGCACCTCGCTGACATCCAGTCCGTAAAAACTCGGTGCAAGAAACGGAAGCGGGAACTCAAACAGCATCAGCACACCTGCAAGGGCACCAAACATTCCCATTAATACAACATTTTTGGTCGTAAGTAATTTTTCTTTCATGTTTTTTCCTCCTGAAATAGATTGTGTAAGTTCATCATTCAGAGGAATCGTGTGAAGCAAGAAAGAATGTGTCTTAGTACATTCTCACGGAGCATTTTATTTCATATGGTGCAATTTCCTATGAGACCGAAAAAACCCCCGGATATCGCTACCCGGGGGATTCAAGTCATTCATGCTGCCATTACAAGTCTCGCTGTAAAAGCCTTCACACAATTTCTTCTCTCATCCAGACTATACTGTCGGTTTTGGAATTTCACCAAATCAACTGCTTTACACAGGTCGCGGACTGTAACCGCCGGTGGGGAATTACACCCCGCCCCGAAGAACTTATCGTTGCCTTAACTATAGTACATCTCTGTTTAAAAATCAAGAGGATTTTCTCTCTCGTTTTTCGTTACTGGCCATTCAAGTACTCCATCACCCCCATATGGATCGTCCATGCCAGCCGATCCTGGTATTCTGCAGAATTCAGCGCTGCCGCCTCCTTCCAGTTTGACAAAAAACCGCATTCCACGATCACGATCGGCTGCTTTACATGCAGGAGAAGATAATAATTTCCATTCGGCTTTGCCTGCCTGGTATTCTTTTCTCCCAATACAAAGTCAAAGCGCCTCTGCAGAATCTCTGCAAGGCGCTTTCCTCTTTCGGATGTTTTATAATAAAATACCTGGCCGCCGCATACCGGTTCCTGGTGATAGCTGTTCTGATGGATGCTCACCACCAGATCCGGATTCGCTTCTTCAATTTTTTTACAACGGTTTTTCATGTCCGCCATCTTTTTGCTGTCGTCTGACTCTTCGTACAGTCCCCGGTCATCCTCCCTGGTCATGAGCACATCTACATCGGATGCCTCCAGATACATTTTCAACCGTTCCGCGATCTGCAGGTTAATGTCTTTTTCCAGACTTCCGTCTATACCGATCTTACCAGGGTCCATGCCGCCGTGTCCACTATCCAGGACTACAACCGGCCGGTGAGTCTTTGCTGTCACGCTCTGGCTGGATACCATAAGTCCTGCATGGCGGGACAGCAAAAAAACAGATGTCAGAAGCATGACTGTCATAAGCTGCTCTAATCTTTCCAAACCTTTCCACATACGATCTCTCCGGGTCCGACCTTTTCTTATAGAATATATGACTCCCGGACTGCGAAAAGACTTGGGTCTTTCACTCTCATTTGGGCAGAAACCCGTACCGCTTCACAGCGCTACTCTACCTCAAGCCGGTTATAGTCCCGCACACCATCTTTCAGGATATACTGGAAATATTCTCCCTGCTGCGTTGCCATACCGTCCTCCTGCCACAATGCATAGGCCGGATCACTGCGTACCATATCCTGCACCTGGTATGCCGTTCCCTGGTAATAATGGTATTTTAGCAGGGAATATAACTGGGCCATCTGCTCTCGTTCGCTGTCTGTAATCTCCGGTACCTCTTTTAACGCCGCCACTGCCTGATTATAGAATACCCGGCGCAAAAATGGTGTCTGGAACTTGCTGAAATTCAGAAGATCCTCTTCTGTCTGCCCATTCTTCTTCGCCCAGCCTTCTACATCCAGTGACCGGGTCCGGTACAGAAAGCTCCGGTCATCCCGGTATGTAAGGATCGCATATTTACATGATGGTGTTGCCAGCGATGCTGTTACCATCTCCCAGATTCCCCTGTTTTCATCGGAACGTTTGCAATGCTGTACATGAAGGTGCCCACTCAGAAACAGCGGTACATCCCAGTTTTCCAAAAGGTCCACAAATTGTTCACTGTGTTCAATCGTGCATTCGTCTACATAAATCTCACTTTCATCCAGCAGGTTATGATGGGCAATGGGGATGATCTCTACACCAGCATCCCAGGCTGCCTCCAGCTGCTGCCCGATCCATTCATACGTATCTTCTGAAATCGCACCGCCAACCTTGTTGACCGGGCTGTACTGGCAGCTATCGATCATGAGCAGCCAGGTATTCTCATCCAGCTCATACAGATAACTCAGACTGTTCGGATCTTCACTGGCCGCCTCGTCGTAGCCAAACGCGCGATATATCTGGCGGAACTCCTCCGGTGTTATATATTCAGCCGGAAGGCGCTCTTCGCCTTCATACCGCGCTGCCTGCCGGTTATTGATGTCATGGTTTCCCGGAATCACAAGAACCGGAATTCCATTATTTTCTACCCGGTGCAGCTTTTCCGCAAGATCCTTATGGCTTGCTTTTTCGCCGTTTAAGGTGAGATCGCCACTTAAAACCAGCACGTTTGGACGCAGCTTTACCACTTCATCCAGAAACGCATCCGTGATCTGGTCAATATAAGTGACCACCTTACCGTCTCCATATTCCACCATTTCCTGAAAACGGGGTCCTCCATCGGTGAGGGAATCGGAAAAATAATGGATATCGGTTCCCAGCATGATATTTTCTACCCAGCCGCCATCTTCGGCTTTCGGAAGCGGCCCAGAGTCTTCTTTCACCTCATCTGACCGGATTTCTTTTTTCGTTTTTTCAGTTCCGGTTTTATCTGCGCCGGATTCCCTGTCCGCTTCTGTTTTCCCCGAAGCTGTTTCGTCTGCTGCTTGCGATGTTTCGCTCCCTGCTGTTTTTTCCGTATCCTTTTCTTGCTCAGCTCCTGCCTGTTCTGTCTGCTGCTCTCCTGACACTGCCGTGGCATCTGCCGGACGGTTGTTTGCACATCCACTCACAATAGCCACTGCCGCAAGAACAGGCAGAAAGGCAGAAAGCACCTGCCTTCTGCCATCTGTTTTCTTTCTCATATTCCCATCACCCTTTCCAAACCATCTGCCGTTCACCCACAGAACCCTATGGCAGCTTTACCGTGTCCCAGATATCCGCAGGTTCCAGGCCAAGCCGCCAGCAGGCTACACCCGCCAGACCATTGTCCCGGATCAGCTGCATTTTCAATGCCAGAGAGCGTTCTTCTTCCATCCAGATCTCGTAATTTACGCCATCCTTCTGCGTCTCTCCATAATACTGTCCCAGGTCATCCTGCCAGTAAAGTTCAACCTGATTATCCTCGACCCACGCTTTTGCATCTGCGATTCCCAGTGACTGGGATGTTGTTCCAGATGCATCCTCTTTCCATATTCTAGTATAAAACGGGATCGCACTGATGAGCTTTTCCTTCGGTACCTGCTTTAACAGATCCTCAATGCCCTGTCTCTCATATCCGATCGATGCAACCGAACCGGCTTCCCCGCCTGCGTAGTGCTCATCATATCCCATCATGACTACATAATCGGCTACACGGCCCTGCTCCGCCCAGTTATAAAAGGCAGAATAGGATGCCGGCACATAAGAATCGATCGATAAGACAAGACCTTCTTTTCTGCAGTCAATAGAAAGCTCCCGGATAAACTGGACATAATGCGGTCCGGCAGAAGCCTTGATTCCTTCCACATCCAGATTGATTCCATCGAAGCCATAGGTTTTTGCGTCCTGCATCAGGGATGCGATCAGTTTTTTTCTGGCTGCCATGCTGGCAAACAAAATTTCTGACTGGACATTTTCCCCTTTGTTAAAATTATCCAGAACCGCCCATACCTGCAGTCCCATGCTATGGGCGCGGTCCACATAATTTTTATCTGCAAGGGATTCATAATTCCCCTGATTATCTGTCAGCATAAACCAGGTCGGTGCAATGACATTTACGCCCTTCGTATTCGATACCAGATTCTCCATTGCCTGATTGGCCTGGCGGTTTGTCACCTGGTGCCAGACTAGCACCACCGGCCCATCCATGGAAATGCTGGTATATTCCGGCTCTGTAAAGGTGCTGACCAGCGTCCTGCTTTCTGTTTCCTTTAAGCGTCGGTTCGCAAGATAGCCCACCTGTCCATCCTCCGTACGTACCCGGCTCCAGTTATCCAGCTGTTCCAGCACGATCACTTCAGAATCAGATGGAACCTCTGTGATCATGGCACTCTTTACACCACCGCGGATCCGCAGCGCACTTTTCTTCTTCACGGCCGCAAGCTGCTGCGGTTCCCACGACGTATCTACAAATACCCGGCGCACATTGTCCGTATCGTATGTATCGATACGCACATTAGTGTAAGCAGTCACCAGGCTTGACAGCAGCCATACCTGGCCATCCTGCTGCACCACCAGCGGCTTTCCGCTGCTTCCCATGGTTTCCTCATTTGCATACACAATCTGATCTGGCAAGGTATAGATCAGCTGTCTGTTCTCTTCATCCCAGTAAAACTTCTCATTCACCGCTTCATCGATCCAGTCTAACTGCAAATAGGTCTGTCCATCGATATAACGTCCCTTTACTCCTTCCACCAGCACACTGTCTAAAAACAGCGCCATCTCATCGCCGCTGGCCTGATACCATTCATTCTGGTCTACCTGTTCTTTTGATGGTTTGTACTTCCGGTATAAAATAAACCCTGCTGCCGCTCCCGCAAGCAGCACGATCGTCAGTATCACAGTCAGTACTGTTGTAAGAAACCGTTTCATCTGCCGTATCTCCTTCGTGGTATTCTTTTTCTGTTCAAAAAATTCCTATCTATGAACAATAACTTTTTTATCAGTATACCATAAATCAGACACGGCTTCTCTTAAATTTTCCTGATCTTTTTCCCGGGCTGAATCGGGGATTCTCTTTTTTGATCAGAATGTGTTTCTTTTTTTACCGGTGATACACGATGTCAAAATGGATTTCTTTTAACCGTCTGGATTTCATATAATCTTCCGCTTCCTCCTGCACCCCCTCTTCTTCCTCTTCTTCAGATTCTTCCTGCGGGAGGTCTTCCAAGATGTAGTCACCCATGTAGAAGCTTCCGTCCTCATGAATCTCAAATAATTTTCCCCACGTTGCGTCACTGGCATCCTCTCCGTCGATTAAAACACGGATTCCTCTTTCCTGATACCGCTTTAACCCCTCTACATAAAGCTGGTTTTCTTCTCTTCGCTTTTTCTCTGCTGCTGTCATTGCCCCTCTTTTCTGCCAGACGGCACCTGCTCTTTGAAGGCTTTGCTGTGACACATTCCATCCACACTGTTTTTGTACCGTCTGCATGCTTTTGTATTACTTCTACTGTTCACGCACTACGTGAATCGTAACCCTTCTCCTGCTACTGTTCACATGTGCGTGCCCAGCAACAGCTTTTCAAAATACCTGATTTTTTCCGGTGTAATGCAAAATGCATCTACTGAAGCTGGAATTTTCTGAAGCCTGCACCGAAACAGCCTCTCAACTTCTCTTCTGGTTTCCTCCCCGCCCGACATTACGGCCAGCTTCCAGCTTTTATCCATGTTTCCTGCCTGCTCCAGAATTTCCAGAAATGCTTCTGCTTTCCACTCATTTAAGGAGCCCACCAGGATTTTTAGATCGCAGCGCACACACTCGCACAAGCTGCTTTGGGATGCTTCCCCATGATCCAGAATAACATAACGGTAATCCTGCCCCAGACAAAAAGCCAGCACCGACGGATCCGCCATTTTGTAATAATCCACATCCATCAGACAAAACACATTCCTGCCTGGATCCGTCTCCTGCTGCATCGCTTTCTGTCTGCCGCTATGTTTCCCGGCAAACCGTTCTATCCTGGAAAAATCCCCATGACCGTTCCATTCCAGTATTGCTGTTTTTTTCCGTTTCACTCCCGTCAGATAATTGGCCAGAGAAATCGCCAGATGACTGGTTCCCACTCCCCGTCCGCAGCCCACCAGGCCAATCGTCCGGAACCGGAGGTCTGGCAAGCTTACCGGAGTCTCTTTTTTATTCCCGAAAATACCCTTCGTACCGTATCTCCTCCCTGTCCAAACCATTGGTTCCAGATTGTCCGGTATACACGGTCTGACGGATTGCTCCCATAAAATGGATCTGCAAAATATGGCATCCTGAGTCCACCTGCAACACAATACTTCTGCCGGAAAGGCAACCGGTCACAAAACATATTGTAAAGCACCTTCAGGCCATGAACAGAGTCGCAGTATGCTGCAGCGTCTCCGGAATTCTCCATTCCCAGGGTTTTCCACCGCATATCAGCAAATATCCGTCCGCATTTTCCTGTGTCAGGATAGCCGGGTCTGCACCGCAGTCCAGAATGCGGATCCGGTATCCGGACGGCTTCCACTCCACCACTTCCCCATAACGGGGCAGCATCGGTGTTTTCCAGATGCGGAAGATTCCACAGGAATCTGCCCTGACTCCCCGGCACTGCGCAAGCTGGCGCACCGCTCCGGATTCATTGTGTTCCTCATAAACCGCTGGCATTCCGCATCGCTGCAGATATGCCGTAAAGCCCATAGCAATGTGGGTCGTTCCCACTCCGTGACGGCTTCCCGCCACGGCGATCACCAGAGACTTTTCCATACGCTTTGTCCCATATCGGAACACACCATATTCCGACTGGCTCCAAAGTTCTTTCAGTGACTGTTCCAGCTCTGCTACCGTCTGGAACCGTTTATCCTTTTCCTTCTGCAGACATTTGCGGATAACACACATCAGATGACGCTCCGTAATTCCTGATAACTCTGCCTGCCCCGTCCGGATACGTTCTCCCGGGAAATGTCCTGTCAGCATGTAATGGAGGACAGCACCAATGGCATAAATATCTGTTCTTCCATCTAAAACATCTCCCGAATACTGTTCCGGTGCCGCGCAGCCGATTGTTCCATAACGTTCTTCCATATGTTCCGCTTCATCTGCATAAACTGCATGATCAAAATCGATCAACTTGATTGTGTTTTCGCATAGTAATAAATTTCTGGGTTGTAAATCAAGATATAAAATAGGGGTAGGCATTGTGGAATGCATGATATGTACCAGATGGCAAATCTGGATCCCGTAACAGATCGTCATTGCCGATGAACAATGTCCTGATTCTGTAACCAGGGCATATAAAGAATCTCCTTCGAGATACTCCTCAATCAGGTAGCTGTACTGATCATCTTCCGCCAGATCATACACGATGGGTATAGCCTGGTCACGAATCCCCTTCAGTATCAGCGCTTCTCTTCTAAACAGTTCGTAATTGACAAAGGTCTTCGGAACCCTTTTGATGGCGCGGTATTCGTCCAGCTCCATGTGCCTTGCCAGAAATACTGTACCGCTTCTGCCGCAGCCCAGTACACGGCACAACCGGTACTTTCCGAATAAAATGGTGTCCGCCGTTTTTGCACCTCCTTCTTTGTACTTGTCTCTGTGATTTTATTGTAGTCTGAATAACGATGTCTTGCAACTTAATCCATCTTCAAGGTTCGACAGAATTCGACATTCGTTGTTTTCTTATTGCTGTTCACACATTGTGCAAACAGCAACGTGTGAACAATAACACGTTTTCTTAACATTTCCTAAAATTTTTACATAGGAATTGATATTTTCCCTTATCATGTACTATAATTAAAGTAGGAAAGCAGATTCTTTTTTCCGCCTTTCCCATTTCAGATTGAAAGGAGTGATCTTATGAAGATTGAACGGATCAATGAAAACCAGATTCGCTGCACGCTGACCAGTCTTGACCTCAGCTCCCGCAATTTAAATCTGGGTGAGCTTGCTTATGGAAGTGAAAAAGCCCGCAGTCTGTTTCGTGAAATGATTCAAAAGGCCTCCAATGAAGTTGGCTTTGACGCTGAAGATATCCCCCTGATGGTGGAAGCGATTCCGCTGTCCGGTGAAAGCGTGATGCTTGTCATCACCAAGATAGAGGATCCTGAGGAGCTGGATACCCGCTTTTCCAAATTCTCCCCTCTCTCCGAAGACGGGGCAGAAAATTTCCTAAGCGGTCTGGCAAACGAGCTGTTGGAAGGTTCAGACGGACTCATGGAGCTGTTTAAGCAAAATATGCTTGCCATGAATAATCCGGCAGTTTCAGGAGATGCAGACACTGCTTCCCTGCAGACCCCGAATGAATCAGCAAATGACGGTTCGGCCGATGGTGCACCCGTCATTCAGACCCGCACCTACCGTTTCAGCAGTCTGGATCAGATTTCCGATGCGGCAAGGGCTGCAGCAGCACTCGGCTCCATCCCGAATAAGCTTTACAAAAAACCGGGAAGCAGCCAGTATTATCTGGTTCTTTCCAGCGCTGGTGCAGACCAGATCACATTCAGCCGTATCTGTAATCTGCTTGCAGAATACGGTGAAAAAGTAAAATCCGACGTTGCAGGCGAAGCCTACTATCAGGAACACTATGAAATTATCATTGGAGCAGATGCATTACAGAAACTTGCCCTGATCTAAAAAAGGGAAACAAAAAAGCGAAGTACCGTCTTTCGATGGTCTTCGCTTTTTTGTTTGCTGCTGTTCACACATATGTGCCCAGCAGCTGTTGTTCCCATATTGCAAACGTGCCTTATTTATCAGCCAGGATCTCGTTGATACCAGATACCAGTGAATCACAGTCGATACCGTGAACCATGCATGCCTCTTCCAGAGACTCTCCCTGAGAAGACGGGCAGCCCAGGCAATGCATACCTGCACGCATTAAAATCGGGGCAATCAGATCGCTCTTCTGAAGCAGCTCGCCGATTAACATATCTTTACTGATCTGCATGTTGAATTCCTCCTTTTGGATATACTACATTACACTATAATACTTTTCACCAAAATGCGCAAGTAGTATTCACAAAACTGAAAATCCGTTACTGTTCACGCATGCGTGCCCAGCAACGGGACTTTGCCGATGCTTCGCATTCCAAATCGGCAAAATCTGCTGACAGAACTGTATCATACGGGATTTTCAGTTCAGAAAATCCCTACCTGTGAACAGTAACAAGATCTTTGCAGCATCGAAGGATCTTTGTGATCCTCATTTAGTCATTTATGCATTTCGCACAAATTGAATATAATAATTTTATTCAATACGCCCAATTCATAGTGCTTTTCTAGGATTTAAGTTGCAATAGTTACCCAAAGCTAACCGCATATTGTACCTCATTTTATTCAAAAGTGCAATATTTTCCTCTTGAATATTTTTTCAAGATAGTATACAATGATGCTATCGAAATGATTATAGAATATTTAAGGAGGATAATTATCATGGCATATGTAATTTCTGATTCTTGTGTTAGTTGCGGTACCTGCGAGAGCGAGTGCCCGGTAAGCGCTATTTCCCAGGGAGACAGCCAGTACGTAATCGATGCTGATGCTTGCATCTCTTGCGGTACCTGTGCAGGTGTTTGCCCGACCGGCGCTATCAGCGAGGGTTAATTGAAACACAATTAATCGAAAAGCCTCTTCTGTATTTGCGGTACAGAAGAGGCTTTTTTTGTAAAGGAGTTTTCCCATGGCAAATCAAAAACCATTAATCGCTCTCACCCCTTATTTTAATATCGAGCGCGACGAGCCTTACATGCGCCCTGCCTACTTAAAGGCTATACGCGCTGCCGGCGGTACACCGCTGATTCTTCCCCTGGATCTGGAAGAAGATGATCTGTTGCAGATTGTGAACACGTTTGACGGATTTTTATTTACCGGTGGCCCGGATATCCATCCCTTCTATTTCGGGGAAGAAACTCAGGCCCACTGCGGCAATGTCTGCCTGCGCCGGGACCGTATGGAACTGACCCTGCTAAAGCTGGTTATGAAGGCCAGAAAACCGATTCTCGGCATCTGCCGCGGGATCCAGCTTTTAAATGTTGCACTTGGCGGCGATATCTATCAGGATATCCCCAGCCAGTTTCCGCAGGAGTTCCCGGTCGCACATACACAGCCGTTTGATTATGTCATCCCATCCCACAAGGTTGACGTGGTCCCTGGCACTCTGCTGGCCCGTCTGACCGGCTGTGAGACCTTACAGGTCAATAGTATGCACCATCAGGCCTGCCGCCGGCTTGCGCCGGGACTGACTGCCTGTGGCTATGCTTCTGGAGGTCTGATCGAGGCAGTTGAAAAACCAGATTACCCGTTCTTCCTCGGAGTCCAGTGGCACCCGGAATATCTGTGGGAGCAGGATTCCTGTATGAGAGCAATTTTTGAAGCATTTGTAAAGGCGGCCCGCTGAGCGCGGACCGCCTTTTCCCTACAACTTTTTCCCGCTTCTCCCGAATTTCTTTTTCCGGAAAAACGGCATTTTGGCTGCTGCAGCCTCTGCCTTTCCCTTATTCTCCTTCTGGTACGCACGCAGTGCTTCATCCAGCGCCTTGAAGCGTTCTTCTTCCTTTTCATCGCTGATCCGCATCATGTACTCCAGCTCCTGGACCATGCGGTCATTCACCTGACGGCTGATCTCCTCGCTGAGCACTTCATTATTCTGGCGCATGGCCTGTCCAATCGCATTGCCAATAATATGGTTCATCAAAAGCTGGAACTGCTCCAGTTTTTCCTGCTGCGACATCATGGCCACATCTTCTTCCCGGCTTGCTATTGCTCCTGTCTTTACATCCCCATCCATTCCCATATCCTTCTCCACACTTTCTTCATTGATCCCGCCATTCCCCGCAATGAATTCTGCGTCCCCAGAATTTTTTTCTTCTACGTTATTTTTTCCTGAATCTGCTTTCCCAAAACTTTCTTCTCCCGCATACCGGTACACCGTTTCTGCCTGCATCTGTACCCCAGCCCTCCCAGCATGTGCCTGGCGCAGGATTTCCGTTGCATTTTCCATCAGGATCCGGCTTAGATTCAGGTCTTTTTCTCCAGCCAGCATCCGCTTTAAAACCGGCTCTATAGCCTTTAACTGGTATCCCTTTTCCTTTAATTCATTGATCTTCTGGAACATTTCGATATGAAGCTTCGTGTAATACCGTTGATTTTTCCTGTCCCGCGGTATCTCCAGGTGCAGCTCGTCCTCCCAGTAACGGAGCACATGATTCTCCACTCCCACAAGCCTGCTTGCCTGGGATATGGAGTAACGTCTTTCAGCCATCCTTTTCTCTCCTTATGGTTCTTTCCTATTTCATACAGCACAGCCGTGCTCTGGCCCCACAACTGCACTACAGCTTACTTAAATCATATGAGTGCACCTTCAGAAATATTCGTAACACTTCAACACCTTCACAAATGTGATCAAAAAAAGATAGAAGAGCCCCACAAAACTTCCATGGTCTTCTTCTATCTTTCTTTTATCATCACATGTATTTATGAAATCTATTTTGCCAGGTTCACAAACTTTGTGAACTCTGGCTGCCATAACAGATTCACCGTACCGATCGGGCCATTACGCTGTTTGGCTATGATTACCTCCGCAATGTTCGGAGTGTCTGTATCTTTGTTGTAGTAATCGTCACGGTAAAGGAACATCACCACATCGGCATCCTGCTCGATCGCACCGGACTCACGCAGGTCCGAAAGCATCGGACGGTGGTCAGTACGGGTCTCGCACGCACGGCTCAGCTGCGACAGGGCAATGACCGGTGCGTTAATTTCACGCGCCAGTGCCTTTAAGGAACGGGAAATCTCGGAAATCTCCTGCTGACGGCTCTCGCTGCTTTTCCCGCCGCTGCCGGTCATGAGCTGCAGGTAGTCAATGATGACCATGCTCAGCCCATACTCCAGCTTCATCTTTCTGCACTTAGAGCGCAGCTCCGTGATAGAAATACCCGGCGTATCATCAATGATCATCCTGGAATTTCCAATGACACCGATTCCCTCAACGATCGCATCCCAGTCTGAATCGGTCAGGTTACCATTACGAAGCTTCTGGGCGTCAACGTTGGACTCCATGGCCAGCATACGGTTGACCAGCTGCTCTTTCGACATCTCCAGGCTGAAGATCATGCAGGGAAGTCCTTTGCGGACCGCCACATGGTCCACCAGGTTTAAGACGAATGCCGTCTTACCCATGGAAGGACGCGCCGCGATCAGCACCAGGTCAGAAGGCTGCATACCAGAAGTCTTATAATCCAGATCGATGAATCCGGTCGGGATACCGGTTACCGTCCCCTGGCTCTTGGACGCCGTTTCGATCTTTTCCAGGACATTTAATGCCACCTGCCGGATCGGCACAAAGTCGCCGGAATTCCGGTTCTGAAGGAGGTCGAAGATGGTTTTCTCCGTACCTGCCAGAATCTGCTCCAGCGGTTCCTTTCCTGCATAACAGGTGTTGGCAATCTCTTCATTCACCTTGATGAGCTTTCTTAAAACCGACTTTTCGTACACGATATTCGCGTAGGAACGGACATTGGCCGAAGTCGGAACCGTGGTGATGATGTCGCGCACAAATTCCAGGCTGCTGACCTCCGGCGGCACATCCTTCTCCTTCAGACGGTTCTGAAGCGTGATCAGATCGACCGGAGCGCCTTCATTGAACAATTCCACCATGGCTTCAAACATGATGCCATACGACTGCTGGTAAAAGTCCGCTGCCGTGATGATCTCCGATGCGGCAATGATGGCATCCTTGTCCATCAACATTGAGCCGATTACCGACTGCTCTGCTTCCACACTGTGGGGAAGCACACGCTTCATCAATGCCTCATCCATAAAAACTTACGCCTCCGTTACTTTGACAGTCAGCTTCGCGGTTACATCCTTGTGAAGCTTTACCGGCACCTCATGGTTTCCGAAGGTCTTGATCGGCTCCGGAAGAACCAGTTTCTTTTTGTCGATATCCAGATTCAGCTGCTCTGCTGCTGCAGCTGCAATCTCCTTGCTGGATACGGAACCAAATGCCTTTCCGCCCTCTCCGGCTTTCATTTTCAGGGTTACGGAAACAGCCTCGATCTTCTCTGCCAGCTCTTTTGCTGCTGCCAGCTGCTCTGCTGCCACCTTTGCTGCGTTTGCCTTCTGAAGCTTTAAGTCGTTTAAGTTCTTGGAAGTTGCCTCAACCCCCAGCTTTTTCGGCAGGATAAAGTTTCTTGCATATCCATCATTAACCTTTACGATCTGGCCTTTCTTTCCTAATGCCTTAACATCCTCTAATAATACGATTTCCATTATGATATATCTCCCTTCTGTAACATCTCATCAATCACCGCTTTCACGCGGTCCTTTGCCTCATCCATGCTGATGCCGGAAAGCTGCGCCCCGGCAATGGTCCGGTGACCGCCGCCGCCCAGTTTTTCCATCATCACCTGCACATTGACCTCGTCAATGGAACGGGCACTTAAATAGATCAGACCATGATATTCCGTCATAACCACAGACGCCTTAATGCCCTTGATCTCCAGCAGTTCATTTGCCGCCTGGGCACAGACAATGGTCGGACTCGGAAGCCCTTCCGACGGACAGACGCCGATGGAAAAGGCATCCCGGTAAATCTCTGCAGAGGCAATGGCTGCCGCCTTCGCCTTGTAATCCTGCATATCATCCCGGAACAGCTTGCGCACACGAGTCACATCGGCTCCGTTCCGGCGCAGGAACGCTGCTGCCTCAAAGGTACGCACACCGGTCTGGTTGGTAAAGTTGTTGGTATCGATCACGATACCGGCATACATGGCATCTGCCTCGGCAGATTTCATGCGGATTCCGTCCGCGATGTACTGCAGCACCTCAGCAACCATCTCACAGGCTGAGGAAGCATACGGCTCCACATAGGAAAGCACTGCGTTGCTGATGACCTCACTGCTCTGGCGGTGGTGATCCATCACCACGATCGTCTTCACCAGCTTCAACAGTTCCGGCGCATCGGTGATGCTTGGCCGGTTTACATCGACCACGACCAGCATAGTGCTGGCATCTACCAGTTCTGCCGCCTGGGCACCGGTCAGAAACAGATCCTCCGGATAATCCGGATTGTCCAAAAACCGATTCATCATCGGCTGGACGGATGTTGTCACCTCGTTGATGATGACATGCGCCTTTTTGTTTAATGCCGTTGCGATCCTGTAAATTCCGATCGCAGAGCCAAAGGCATCGCTGTCGCTCAACTTATGACCCATGATCAGGATGCGGTCCTTCGTCTCCATAAGCTCACGCATCGCATGTGCCTTAACGCGGGCCTTAACGCGGGTGGATTTCTCCTGCTGCTGGGACTTGCCGCCGTAATACTGGATGCGGCTGCCATCCTTTACAACCGCCTGGTCACCGCCGCGGCCCAGGGCCATATCGATGGCAACACGCGCAGACTCGTAATTCTGGGCGTAGCCATCTCCATTCATACCGATACCGATACTTAAGGTCACTGCCATCTCGTTACCGATATTGACGGTCTTAACATCCTCCAGGATAGAGAAACGCTCCTCCTGCATCTGCTCCATGTATTTCTGCTTTACTGCAAAGAAATACTTGTCTTTCTCAATCTTTTTCAGAATTCCATCCACCGCGCCGATGTACTTATTGATCTTACGGTCGATCAGCGCAGTCAGCAGGGAACGGCGCACCTCTTCCACGCTCTCCAGTGCCTCATCGTAGTTGTCCAGATAAATAATACCTGCCACCATCTTCTCATCGGTGATCTGCTGACGGTAACGCAAAATCTCCGTCTCATCAAACAGATATACCGCCAACAGCTTCTGCTGGCTGACAACTGCCTGAATCTCCTCTTCCTCCGAACTGCTCACATAGATCGGCTGGATCTCCATGCGGAAGCGATGCTCACCAAAAACAGTGTGCACCTTGACCGGATCCTCATCCGTCGCCAGATCCTCTTTTGTTACCTCCGGAAACATGGAAAGCAGATTTTTCCAGTTTCCTTTTTCCAGGGCGGTTACTGCCCGAAACTCCTCGTTTGCCCAGACGATCCTGCCGTCTTCATCGGCTAACGCGTAAGGCAGAGCCAGCCCCGTGAGCAGCTGCTTCTGAATCCATGCATATTCCGCTGAAAAGTCTACCAGCCCGCCAAGGATACGCTTTCTGCTGTAAAGAAAGATCCACATGGCAACCGCCAGATAGCCGATCGTGAACGGAAGCATGACCAGTCCGCCAATATGGCTGACACACCCGGCCGCAATGTTGGCGCAGACTAAAAACAGGGAAAGAAGCAGGGGCCAGCTCAAATAACCCTTCAGCTGCCCATGAACCTTTATGTTCTCTTTCATACGTTTTCTCCTTATTCGATTCGCAACTGTTCCTGCAATCGTTCCTGTCCATGCATTGCGCAGACAGAAACCTGCAACATCACAGTTACCCAGACCCCAGGGGACCTGCCGCTTGCAGTCAGCATTTTGCCGCCGCTTATCTTTCGATTATACCATAGCCGACTTATTTCGTCTACTATCGTTCCGCTTCCGGGCACAGCGCATACCCGTAAGCCTTATCGTTCACAGCCTTCGACACTTTGCAATGATATAGTTCCGCGCGACACCGTTGTCGTTGCAGATTTTTTGACTTTATCTTTCCAGAACAGTCGTTCCGTGATAGAATAATAATCCGAAGCAACTGCAAATTTCTAAAGCAGTTACGCGCGAAATAACACGTTTTCCATTAATATATCACTGTACATACGTGCGTGTGCAGTAAGACCGATACCGCTGTAAAGGAGACTCACTTTATGATAAAAAAAGAAATCGCTGAAATCAAGCGCCAGTTCACCCCTGCAAACTGCTCCATTTCCCGCATTTGCGGCTGCTACGTGGATGGTGAAAAAAACAAAAAAGCCGAATTCAAGGAAGCCTTTTTATCTCTTCCGGAAGAGGATATGTTCAAGTATTTTGAACTGCTCCGTAAAAATTTGTCCGGCACACTGGGAAAAAATCTCATTAACCTGGAGTTCCCGCTGGCTGCCGAGGAAGAAGGCGGACCGCATGAATTCCTGTTAAAGCTGCGCAACAGCCGTCTCCAGGACGATGCTCTTTTAGACGCTTTCTACGACCGGATCATTGAAAACTACGACTACGTCGGCAACTACCTCATTCTGCTGATCCACGACGCCTACGACATTCCGGGCAAGACCTCCGACGGCATCGAAATGGAAGATGCCTCCGATGAAGTTTACAGCTACATCCTGTGTTCCATCTGCCCGGTCGATCTGTCCAAACCGGGACTCAGCTACAACGAACTGGAAGGCAGCTTCCAGAACCGCATCCGCGACTGGGTAGTCCAGATGCCGGAGCTCGGCTTTTTATTCCCAGCCTTCAACGACCGCTCCACCGACCTGCACAGCACCCTTTACTACTCCAAAGACAGCAATGACCTGCACGATGCCTTTATCGAGCAGCTCCTGGGCTGCCCGCTCCCGCTGCCAGCCGGATACCAGAAAGAATCCTTCCAGACCATCATCGAAGACACCCTGGGAGATGCCTGCAACTATGAAACAGTAAAAACAATCCATGAGAATTTAAGCGAACTGATCGAAGAGCACAAAGACGAGCCTGAGCCGCTGGTACTTGACAAATACCAGGTACGCAGCCTGTTAGAGAAAAGCGGCGTCGAAGAAGAACATCTGGAAACCTTTGACCAGAACTTCGATGAGACTGCAGGAGAAAGGGCTTCCATTTACGCAAGCAATATCGCCAACACCCGCGCCTTCGAGGTCAAAACCCCGGATGTCATCATCAAGGTCAACCCGGACCGCACAGACCTCATTGAAACCCGCGAGATCGATGGCCGCCAGTGCCTCGTCATCGCGATCGACGGCGGCGTCGAAGTCAATGGAATTGCGGTGAGTCCGGCTGCGGCTGCTCCCGAAGAATAACAATATTGTTAACGTAATAGGACCGTGAAAGTTGCCTTCGGCAACTTTCACGGTCCATCGTTTTTTCCATGAAATTGTTATATTTAGTGGTGGCTGCTACAATGACTGCAGTCCCCATTACAGGTCAGATGCCCTGCACCAGCGTTTTCTTTTTCCGGGCAATCTGCACGGTTTCCGTTCTGTGCTTCTTCCTTATCCTTTTTCTTAGAGTAAAGAAGCAGTCCGGCCAGACATATCACACCAACCAGCACGGCTACGCAGGCCTTCAAAAATATTCCCATTAATACTTCCATGATCACGCGATCTCCTCTATATACAGTATATACAGTCTGACGATTCCAGAAATAAGTCCCTATCTTTTCTCTATAGTTCAGAAAATCCTGCCCGTGGACAGTAATCCAAACTGTTCTTATGCAAAAAGAGGCCTTACACGATTTCTCGCATAAAACCTCTCCTGAATTCTTAAGTCCGTATCTTAGGATTACTCCATGGTGTACGGCATCAGAGCAATGTGACGTGCTCTCTTGATAGCAACGGTCAGAGCTCTCTGGTGCTTTGCACAGTTACCGGTAATTCTTCTCGGAAGAATTTTACCTCTCTCAGATACGTATCTTTTCAGCTTGTTGGTATCCTTGTAATCGATTACGCCGTTCTTATCGCCGCAGAATACACAAACTTTTTTTCTTCTACGCATGCCGCCTCTTCTTACCTTAGCGCCATCTGCTTTATCAGTCTTATTGAATGCCATTGGTACTGCCTCCTTCTTCAAATGATTCGTGCCGTCTTAAGCTAAATCCGATTTAGTTAAACGGCAGTCCTTCGTCTTCCACACCATCCGGAATGTTCATGAAGCCATCGCCAATCGCGCTGGTCGGCGCCGGTCTGGAGGTTGGCTGATAGCCGTAACCGCCATTGTCGTTATTGCCGCTTCCAGAGTTCTTGCTGTCTGCGAACTCCTGATCATCCACGATGATGTCTGTGGTATAAACACGCTGACCTTCTTTGTTGGTGTAACTGCCAGTCTGGATACGTCCGGACACCAGTACGCGCATCCCCTGACGGAAATACTTCTCTGCAAACTCGCCTGCTCTGTCAAATGCCACGATGTTAATAAAATCGGCAGTCTGCTCGTTTCCGTCCTGGTTACGGCGTCCTCTGCGGTCCACTGCAAGGGTATATCTCGCAACAGCCATGGAACGCTCTCCCTGGGTATAACGAACTTCCGGGTCTCTGGTCAATCTTCCCATAAGGATTACTCTATTCATACCATCACTCTTCCTTTTTTAAGCTGGTCGTTATCTATTACTTACTGCTCGTCCTGCTTTACGCAAAGATATCTGACAACCGGCTCCATGATGCGGATGTGTGCTTCCACTTCGTTAGAGCAGTCAGAGTTCTCAGACTCGAACTTGATGAAGTAGTAGAAAGCCTCTTTTGCTTTCTGAATCTCGTAAGCAAGTCTCTTCTTGCCCCAATCATCAACGCCTGTTACAGTGCCACCGAAGCGGGTGATATAACCCTGTACCTTCTCCAGTGCTGCAGCTCTCTCTTCGTCTTCGAGTTTTGCGCTCAGAACAACTGCTAATTCGTATTTGTTCATTGCTTTACCTCCTTGTGGTCTCTGGCCCTTGACTTCAGTCTCAAGAGCAAGGATTTTAATGTGTCACGGATAAATATTTTAGCAGAAGCGACGCATAAATGCAAGCACTTTTTTGCAGATTTTGCAAGTTTTTTTGCAGGTTTTTTGCAGGTTTTTTGCGTCTTCACGCCTTTTCCACGTTTCCTGCCTTCGTCAGTCCACGGGCATTTTTTTCTACCATTTTCCGCTCTGTCATCACCTGATGGCCGCAGCCCATACATTTCAGGCGGAAATCTGCCCCAACGCGCAGGATTTCCCACTCATGGCTTCCGCAGGGATGCGGCTTCTTCAATTTTACGATATCTCCAACTTCAAAATTCCAGCGCTGGTCCATGCATCGCACTCCTTTCGTTTTCAGCTTCTCTGTTGTTTTCAAACTTCCTGGCCTATATTTGTTTCCTTCCCAGGAAACCCGCAGATAAATGCTTCTGTTTTCTATTTCATTCTTTTATTTCATTTTTCCGGCTCTGTTTCTGCATTTCCAGATTTAGCGAATCATATGTCCCGGGTCTTTTCCCAGAATCGCATCGATCTTTGCAAGCTCCTCTTCCGAGAAGTCCAGATGCTCAAGTGCCTCCACGTTATCTTCAAGCTGGCTGACACGGCTTGCCCCGATCAGCACACTACTTACCTCCGGCCGTCTCAGCACCCACGCCAGCGCCATCTGCGCCAGGCTCTGTCCGCGCTCCACGGCAATCTCATGCAGCTTTGCTACCTTCGCAAGCTGTTCCTCATTCATATAGCGCTTGCCGATCGTAGTTCCTTTGCGGGAGGCACGGGAGTCTGCCGGAATGCCCTTTAAATACCGGTCCGTCAATGCGCCCTGCGCCAGCGGACTGTATGCGATGCAGCCGGTCCCGGTCTCTGTCAGCACATCAAACAGGCCCTGCTCCGGCCAGCGCTCAAACATATTGTATCTCGCCTGATGAAGCAGACACGGCGTTTTATTCTCTTTCAGAATGGTAATGGCACGCGCAGCTTCATCTGCCTGATAATTGGAAATGCCGACATACAATGCCTTACCCTGGCGAACCATATCGGAAAGGGCACCCATCGTCTCCTCCAGAGGTGTCTCCGGATCCGGGCGGTGATGATAGAAGATATCGACATAATCCAGATTCATGCGCTTCAGGCTTGCATCCAGACTGGACATCAGATATTTTCTGGAGCCCCAGTTTCCGTAAGGACCTGGCCAGAAGTCATAGCCCGCCTTGGTAGATACCAGGATCTGTTCCCGGTAAGGCTTCAGATCCTCCAGAAAGATCTTTCCAAAATTTTCCTCTGCCATTCCGATATTCGGCGCACCGTAATTGTTTGCCAGATCGAAATGCGTGATTCCCAGATCAAATGCCTTAAAAATGATCTCCTTCTGCTCGGATAACGGCTTTTCCGCACCGAAATTCTGCCACATTCCCAGAGATACTCTCGGAAGCAGAATGCCGCTGTTCCCGCAGCGTTTGTAGCTCATCTTGTCATACCTCGCCTCGTCTGCTCTATACATTTATTTCCCCTCCGTCAAAAAGCGCTCAAACACCTCACCGATCGGCGCACTGATCACCAGATCAGCCCGTTCATCCATCGGCGTTGCTGTTTTATTGATCAGCACCAGTTTCTTTCCCCGGTAATAATCGATCAGGCCTGCTGCCGGATAAACCGTCAGGGAAGTACCGCCAATGATCAGGATCTCTGCATTTTGTATGTAGCGCACCGCCTTCTGCAGTGTTTCCTGGTCCAGCCCCTCTTCATATAAAACCACGTCCGGCTTGATGATACCGCCGCACTCGCACCTCGGCACACCGTTCATCCCCAAAATATCGGAAAGTCCGAAGAATTTTCCACACCGGGTGCAGTAATTTCTGTGGACAGATCCATGCAGTTCCAAAACCGCTTTACTTCCGGCTGCCTGATGCAGGCCGTCGATGTTCTGGGTGATCACTGCACGCACCTTGCCCTGCTGCTCCAGTTTAGCCAGTGCCTTGTGTGCTGCATTCGGCTGCGCATCCGGGAACAGCATTTTGTTTTTGTAAAACCGGTAAAACTCTTCCGGGTTCTTCCGGTAAAAACTGTGGCTGATGATGGTTTCCGGCGGATAATCGTACTGCTGGTTATAAAGTCCGTCCACACTTCGGAAATCCGGGATTCCGCTCTCGGTTGAAACACCCGCACCGCCAAAGAACACCACATTGTCGCTTTCTTTGATCCACTGTTCCAAAAGATCCACTCGCTCTGACATTTTCTGATCCATCCTGCATGCTCCTTTCCAGTTTCATTCCATGTAGTTCTTTTCTATATTTTCTTCTATTTATCAACTGGCAGCCTGGCACTTTTCTTTATACAACCTCATCCAGAAAAACACGGCTCAGCACATCGATCTGCTCCGCTCCCGGATAGGCCCGGACTGCCTCCGGAATCCGGTAACCAAACAGCCATGCCGTAAACGCTTCAATCCGCAGATGCAGCACCCGACGCTCATCCCACTGGGGCCGTGCCAATGCTTCCTCCATCGTATCGATCGGACCGTCCAGTTTTTCCAGTTCGGATTCCGTATGGTTTAGTGTCCACACCCAGCGTCCCGCATTTTGCGGGATCAGCGGATCTTCCAGTTCCAGGCAGATCCGAAGCTGTTCCGTCTGGGCATCCTGTTTTAAGCGGATCACTGGTACAAACGCTTCCGGTGTTACGATCCGGGTCATGATCGCCGGTTTCTTGGTCTCCAGTTCCGAGTAACCAGTTTCTGTATACAAAAGGCGCTGTTCTTTCTTTTCGCGTCCCCAGATGCCCTGGATTCCAACCAGCTGCTCCCCGTCATACAACAGTTCCAGCTTGCCAAGCTCACTCTGAACCTCACGCACCAGACTTTTTACATACGCTGCATCCCGCTTGGCAAATACCTCATAGCGCGATTCTAGCCAATGCTGCATCCAGTCCGCTGCCAGCTCTACGGTGTCTTCTTCCACACAGACACGTTTCAAATCTTTATTTCCACTCAGTTTCCAGACTGGCTGGTCATAAATAAACGTAAACTGAAACGGCGTATAGATTGCCTCTGCCGCCGGCATCAAAAAACAGAATGGCATTTGGCGTTCCCGCATATCCTGCATCATCCGAAGAAGCAGACTGCGCATATATCCCCGGTGACGCATCGTACTCTTCGTCGCTACGGCCACGATATAGTCCACATTCCAACAGGCATCCCGCACCAAAAGCCGGTATGGATTGAGGTGGAGCATCGCCTGAATTCCATCCTCCTCACGGACCAAAACCTGGTTTGTTGTCATTTTTTCCTGATCATAATAAGTAAGAAACTCCTCAGAATCCTCCGGGAAAGCTTCTCTCCATAAATTCTTTGTCAGGACTTTTTCCTGATTATCCAGATATCTTATCATAGCTGCCTCTCTTTTCCGCCACAACCCCTATCTGCTGAAGTTCTTCTGCTGCACCAGATATTTTCTTGCAAAGCCACACGGATTATACGACATTTTTGCGTGCCGCAAGCCTTCCTGTCCCAGGTCGTCCTCCCGGTTTACCAGCGCCACATCCGGGAATTCCTGCACCAGAAACTGCTGGTTAATAAACTGATATAAACCCCGGATTTCTGGATTTGCCTTTTCAATGTGAATGACTGCCATATTTTCCGCCGGATTATAGCTTCCAATGGTAAATGCTTCCAGTGTTCCATCAATGTATACACCAAACATCCGGATATCCAGATCCAGACACTGCTTTAAAATCTCGTGGATTCCCTCTACTTCATAATCCAGATGCTCTTCTACCTCATCGCCCTTGCCTTCTCTCCAGCGGTCCAGGAAACGCCAGACATCATCCCGGTCAGAACAGCAAAGGCGCCGGAACTCATAGCGGCCCTCATACTCCTTCAAAAATGCATTCAGATGATTTTTCTTCTTATGCAGCTTCTTGCCGGACAGCTTGCGCATGGCTTCGCCGTCGTACAGATAATCCTTTAAATCCTCCTGTTCCGTCACCACAAAATCATCCGACTCCTTTAAATGAAGAAACTCTACCGCCTCCTCATCGGCCAGATAAATTTTAAGCGGAATATGCAAGACATTATTAAAATATTTCACCGTCATATCAAAATACTTTTTTAAGTTCTCTTCTTTGCAAAGAGGCATGGCACTATGCATCACCCCTTCTTCCTTCATCAGCCACAAGAGTGCCTTGTTCTCATGAATGGCATACTGCACATGATAATATTTCCGCCAGATGAAACTGTCTAACGGCACACTGTCACAAGTCTTATTGGGACGCAGCCCAAAATACGGTGCCAGAATCTTCATATCTGCTGCTTCTACTGGTTTAAAATTCAAATCTGTCATTTCTATTCCTTTATTCCTTCCATATAAGATAAGACAGTATGTTTCTTATCTTAAGCTTTCTTTCACGTCTTTCGCGTTTTATTATTATAGCGTGAGTCCGTTCCAGAATCAATATAGCGAAATTCCCATTTCCAACCATTTATTCTCGTTACTGCTCAGAAAAGGTCCAGCAGCCAGCAGCTACCGGACCTTTTCTGTAACCTGATGAACCTTCCATGCCCGCATTCCGGATATTTCCAGTGCAGAACCACAATAACGGCACTGTTTTACCCCAAGCTGTTCCACCGGCGCTCCACAATTCGGGCATACCACCGATGCTGCTGCCCCCGCCTTTCCGGAGTCATAAATGTACACCAGCTCGGTCTCGCAGACCGTCTGCCTTTTGTGAGGTGCCGGTCTATCTGTCTGATGGCTCTCTTTGGTCCGGCTTCTGGAAAGTTTCTGCGCCTTCATCCCATTTTTCCCGGCAGGCTCTGCCTCTCTCCAATATTCTGCCGCAGTTTCACAGAAAATACTCGCACTGCCGCCATAACGCTGATACCGGTTGATCACGGTTTTATGGATTCTGACTGCCCCGGCTGTCTGGAGATTTTCTTTTTCCAAAAATTCCTTCACTGCCCGTTCCACTTCCGTTCGCAGTTCCTCCCAGTTCCATTCCGGGAAATCCCGCAGGATCTGCGGCAAGTAGATGCTTGTCATCCCACCAAGCGATTTTGGCTGTTCTTCCTGCTCTTCTCCTGCGCTCTGCGCACTCCGCAGGAATTCCCGGAGAAAACGAATCTCTGCAGAATTTAAGAATCTGCGGAAACTCCGCCGGATCCGAAAGAACAAGATCACTGCCAGAAGAAATAAAATTCCACCTATCATCAGCGCGATCTGCTTTTCACTCATATGTATCTTTCCTTTTTCCTGTCTTTTGCATATTTTTATGCGAAAACTACGCCTGCAGTATCAACTATTATATCATACTTATCAGGAAAACTTATGGAATTTTTTATTTTGTTTCACAGGACGCACTTCCTATGAACAAGAAAAAGAGTCCACCTTTCGATGAACTCTTCCACAGCTTTCTTCTATTTCATTCTCCAGATGATCGCATCCCGGTATTCCTCGGTTGTCGCAGTTCCATGAAGATCCGGAGTCAGACAGATTCCCGCTTCCAGTACCTCATCCACTGCCCCTCGGATCTTTGCTGCGCAATCACGCTGCCCTAAGTATTCCAGCATCATGCAGGCTGACCATAAAAATGCGGTTGGATTCGCAATGTGCTGTCCGGCAATATCCGGCGCACTGCCATGAACCGCCTCAAACATGGCATAATCTGTTCCGAGATTGCTGGATGGCAAAAGTCCAAGTCCTCCGATCAGTCCACTTGCCAGATCTGATAACAGATCGCCATACAGATTCGGTGTTACAATGATATCAAACTGATTCGGATTCATAACCATCTGCATGCAGGTATTGTCAATGATCTTGTCATCGTGCTGAATCTCCGGATATTCCTTTGCAATCTCATGGAAAATGCTCAAAAACAGGCCATCTGACATTTTCAGGATATTTGCCTTATGTACACAAGTCACTTTTTTTCTGCCATGTGCCCGTGCATACTCAAATGCGTCACGGATAATTCGGGTGCTGGCTTTTCTGGTGATAATTTTCGTTGCATGAACCGTATTTTCATCGATCTGCTCTTCCACACCCACATACAGGTCTTCCGTGTTTTCCCGGAAAATTACCATATCCACATCATGAAATGGTGTTTTCACTGCGATATTCGATTTTGCAGGACGAATATTTGCATAAAGGTCATATTTACTTCTCAGGGTTACATTCAGGGAACGGAATCCGTGACCGATCGGAGTTGTGATCGGAGACTTCAATAAAACATGATTCCGGTCAAACGAAGCATATGCTTCCGCCGGAATCAATGCACCATTTCTCTTCCATTCAGCCTCACCGACATTGTAAACCTCATACTCCAGTTCTGCACCGGCTGCTTCTAAAATTTCCAGAACACAGTCTGTGATCTCTGGTCCAATGCCGTCTCCCTTAAACACCGTGATTGTTCTCTTCATCTATATGACCTCCTGTTCTCATCCTGCATTTTTATTTTTCAAATCGTATCACAGGCTCGATTCAAAGTCAATAGATTGTAGTAACCACAACGTGTTGCTTTTGATTAAGAACAAGCACTTATCCGACAACTCCTATATCACCAGCGGCAACAGCACGTTCTGCTTAAGGCAGCTTTTTCAGTCCATAGATCAAACATGGTTCAGGATACCGGTAGATTGCAAAAACAGCACCAGCATGATGATCGGCATCAGGTACTTGATCATCACTACGTAAAGCCACTTCCGCCCAAACTTCTTTCCACCGCGTTCCATCTCTTCCACAATCCAGGCCGGTTTCATGATCCAGCCAATAAAGATGGCTGACAAGAAGGCAATAAACGGCATCATAAAGCTGTTGCTGATATAATCCATGATATCCAGCAGCTGTCCAGTGCTTCCGTTTGGCAGCATGACCTCAACGTAAAAAATGCTGTATCCAAGCGCAATCACGGCAGTTGCAGCCAGATAAATAACCGACAGAACTCCTGTTGTTTTTTTACGCTCTGTATGGAAAATCTCCATGCAGTTTGCAGTGATGGATTCCAGAACGGAAATACAGGAGGTCAACGCTGCGAATGCTGCAAGGATAAAGAAGAAAAGTCCAATGATTCTTCCCGTAATGCCCATACGATAGAATACTTTCGGCAGAGAAATGAACATCAGGCCAGGGCCCGCAGACATTCCATCCACGCCAAAGAATACATAAACAACCGGAATGATCATAACTCCCGCAAGTAGCGCAACACCAGTGTCCATAAGTTCGATCATGGATACGGATTTTCCCAGATCAACCTCCGGTTTTACATAAGAACCGTAGGTAATCATAATCCCCATCGATACACTCAAAGAGAAGAACAGCTGACTCATGGCATCCAGTGTGATCTGCAGAAATCTTGATACCGTCATCCCGGACCAGTCCGGAGTCAGATAAACCTTTAATCCCTGCATACCCGTCCGGATACTTCCATCATCTGCCGTATTTTTCAACGTTAAAGAGTACACCGCAATTCCAACCACGATCAACAAAAGCATCGGCATCATGGTTTTGGAGACTCGCTCAATTCCTTTTTCGACACCGTGATACACGATAAACGCTGTCACCAGCATGAAAATCAGCCCATACCACACGGATCCCGGCGCAGTAATAAACGATGTGAAACAGTTGTCCTGCGCGGCAGCCTCCACATTCCCGCTAAGAAACAGCAGGATATATTTAAGAATCCAACCGCCGATCACCGCATAGTACGTCATGATCAGAACAGGTACAAAAAAAGTGATCACACCGAGAAATTTCCATTTCTGATTCATGCTTGTATAGGCATAGATCGCACTTTTACCAGTTCTGCGGCCGATAGCAATATCCGTGGTCAACAACACAAAACCAACCGTAAAGATCAGGACCAGATAGATCAGCAGAAAAACACCACCACCATCCTTCGCCGCCAAAAAAGGAAAGCGCCAGAGATTACCAACACCAACTGCGCTTCCTGCTGCCGCGAAAACAAACCCCAGCTGCCCTGTAAAACTACTTTTTTTCTTCATTGTATCCCCCTCATTTCATCCCTTCACTTGACATAGCCACATCATATTACTAAAATTATAATAAATAAATATAAAGTTATTTATCTTATACTTTAATTATTTTCATCTTATATTGTAACAAGGACAAAAGGACGAAAGCATGGACACATTTAATTACCGTATATTTCTCACGATCGTACAATACAGCAGCTTTCAAAAAGCAGCGGAACTTCACAACGTTACACCACCTGCCGTCAGTCACATTGTAAAGCAGATGGAACAGGAATTCGGAGTCTCCCTGTTTATCCGGAACCGGCGCGGCGTTGTCCTGACCACCTCCGGCGAACAGGTCCTGCCCCTGATTTCCTCCCTGGTCCAAAAAGAAGATATGCTCCTTCAGTATCTGTCCGATCTGAACGGTCTGAAGAAAGGACATGTCCGCCTTGGCATTTTCAATTCGATGTGCAAATATCTGTCCGATCTGATCTATGGTTTCAAAGCGCAGTATCCCAATATCACCTTCGAGATCTACCAAGGCTCCTATGAGAATATCATTGACTGGCTAAAAACCGGAGTGGTTGACATCGGTTTCCTGTCCCAGACAGTAAATCCACATTTTCCTTTTTACCGTATTTTCGCCGATCCGCTGATCTGTATTTTGCGCAAAGGAACGATAACCGCGTCAGACACCGGAATTTCCCTTGAAAGCCTTGCAAACGAGCGCTTTGTCATGCAGCGTGAATCCTGCGATGCAGATGCCAGACGCATCATAGACAAGCTGAATCTCGACATCCGCACCGTATGCCACGTAGTCGATGATAAAACAACGATTGAGATGGTCAAAGCTGGTTTTGGCTTTGCGATCATGCCTCTTTTGACCATGTACGGCTTTGAGGATGAAGTGAAAATGCTGCCCATCGTCCCGGCAGAAGAGCGCGTGATCGGTGCATGTGTCCGGAACGCGCATGATCTAGCGCCGGCCGTCAGGAAAGTGCTTGAGTTTATCCAAGATTATGACTATGGTGAAATGCATGAAAAGTTACGCAAACACTTTTTTGAGTAAGCAAAAACCCCGGAAGCCTTGATTTTTACTGGCTTTTCCAGACAAAAAAAGGAACCATCTTTCGATGATTCCTTAGAGGCGACAACCAGATTTGAACTGGTGATCAGGGTGTTGCAGACCCACGCCT
>OHMN01000721.1_pt1 | contig 28324 bp, 25 predicted proteins | sample 1569361 | NCBI WGS metagenome assembly OHMN01 (sample SAMEA3541508, study PRJEB24748) | human gut metagenome | biome: human gut; feature: human-associated habitat; material: faeces | place: China | collected 2012
ACTTGCGACCTCTGCGTCCCGAACGCAGCGCTCTACCAAACTGAGCCACGCCTCGCTACGTTCAGTAGTATAATATAAATTGTGTTAATTGTCAACAACAATTTGAATCTTTTTTTATTTTATGATTTAAATTTATAATTCCCGGTCCAGCATCGCTTCAAACTCATCCTGCGACATTGGCTTTGCGTAATAAAAGCCCTGAAAATAATCGCAGCCGTTCTTTTTCAAAAACTCCGTCTGCTCCTTCGTTTCCACACCTTCTGCGATCACCTTCATATCGAGACTATGCGCCAGGTCGATCAGCGCAATGAGGATGTTGTCCGTTTTCTTGCTGGTGCCAATTTTCTGTACAAATCCCATATCCAGCTTAATGATATCGAATTCATAGTCGCGCACGGTGCTGAATGAAGAAATTCCGCTTCCAAAATCGTCGATCAGGATCTTCGCTCCCTTTTTCTGCAACCCGGTCAAAAATTTACTTCCGCTTTCGGTAATATCTGCATAAGCAGACTCTGTGAGTTCATAATGGAACATACTGACCGGAATTTTCTTATCATTTACATTTTCCCAGATGCGTCCCATGATGTCTTTGTCCATCAGGTCCATACGGGAAAGGTTTACCGCAACCGGAAGGACCTTTTTTCCCTCCTGTTTTCGTTTCCGGATCATTTCCCTTACCGTTCTGTTTACAAATGTATCCAGCTTGGTAATATGGCCGCTGTTTTCCAGCACTGGGATAAACCGCCCCGGAAGGACCGGATTTTTCTTATCCGGGATCCAACGGACCAGAGCCTCCGCAGAAACGATTTCTTCGGTTTTCGCATCATAGACCGGCTGATAATAGACACAGAACTCATTCTTTTCAATGGCCTGTTCCAGATTGATCATCACACGGCTATTATCATCGTATTCCATTTTCATGCTTTCATCGTAAATGGAATACGGCTGCACATACTGGTTAGAAATATAATTCTTTGCCAGCTTTGCCCGGTCGCACATATCCGATACGCTTAACGTACACTGTTTCGGGACATAATAAATGCCGCAACGCCCATGGAGTTCAATGTCTGTCTTTCCGTCATGATAAGAATAATGCAAAAGCTGGTTCATCTGATCTAACTTTAAGTTAGCGGTATCCACGAACGCCACAAAACGGTCTGCCTCCATACGAGCCGTTACGAGTGGTTTCAGGAAGCTTTTTTCCAGAGCATCCACGATTTTCTTTAAAATACGGTCTCCCTTCTCGTAACCAAACAGATCATTAATGGCTTTAAAGCGCTGGATATTAAAAAACAAAATTGCATACTGGGCATCGGACTGTTTTCGCAGGATTTCACCCACCTGCCGGAGAAATCCTGCACGGTTTGGAAGTCCTGTAAGCGGATCTGTTTCCAGTTCTTTTGTCATATCGTCCGCAACCAGCAACAGCATATTTTCAGATTTGTCAAACCAGTAATAAGTATAGCGTTCCGTCAGCTTATCAGTTGTCTGCGCGGCAAACGAATGCATTCCCTTCTCTTCCATTGTTTTTCTTAAAAATGTAAGATTGGTTTTGGAAAGGAAACGTTCCCTGTCATTTGGATGAATATGATGCCCGCAAACCAGCTCTGCTGCTTTTTTATATGGGATATTTTTACGTTTCTTTATGTCGATGTCTTCCAAATGGCAACTGCGGAAATTTATGATTTCCCGGTCCAGGCTGATCAGGCTGAGCAGCTTATAATCTTTCTGGTAAAGCACTTCGTTGGTAACATTATCCAGATATTCCTGTGTGATATCTTCGATAAACATTTGGGCTTCCACATGGCCGGTGACCGTGTTTTCAAATAGATAAATAGTCACCTTATCTACCAGCATCATATCTCTATTTACAAGATGACACCGGTATACCAGAAACCGTTTTCCATGTTTATATTCACGTAAAAGTGAGGAAACACTGAATTCTTTTTTCATGGTTTCCAATACTTTCGGCGTGGATGCATATACAAAAACATGACGTTCCATCCATGCTTCCATGGTTTCTTTCGTGTCATTTTCCTGTCGTCTTCCCTGGCGCATAACTGCAAGAATGATTCCATCTGTTATGTCAATGTGCAGTGCTTTTCTTAATCGCTCTGTTTGTTCTGTCTGTAAAACCACAATCACACCTCATTCAAATAAATACTCGTAATGATTTTCGTATCGTCAGCGTTATCGGCACTGCTTTTTATGCTTCAAGCAGCTTCATGACCATCTCACGGTCAAATGTCACTTCTGCAACATGATTCACTTCGATCTGGTATAATGCATTTGCCGCAATATGCTCTGCTGCCTGCTCCAGATCACGGATCCCGCTGGTCCCAGCAAAGAATTCTACCACCGCATCCAGGCCATCCGATGCCACATTGCACTCTCCGTCTTTTAATCCCATACGTTTTAATACCTTCGGCAGTGCAAATCTGGAAAAGATGATTTTCTTTTCCTCTGCCGTATAATCCGGGATATCGATCACCGCAAAACGTGACATGATCGGCGCGCTGATCTGGGATTTATCGTTGGCTGTTGCAATCGGATAAACACCGACGGTTGGAATCATACATTCCATGTAGTTGTCAGTAAAACCAAGATTATCGAGCAGTGTCAGCAGTACATCGGCCGGATTTCCGTTTCCTTTTCCGGAAGCTGCCTTATCCAGCTCATTGATGATAAATACCAGGTTGGACTCCCCTGCCATGGAAAAGGCATCCATGATAATGCCCGGCTTTGCGTTCGCGTAGATACGGGAGCTGCCGGTCAGCTGCTCCGGATCGTTGATGGAGCTCATATCCAGGGTGGTCCATGGAAGCTTTAAGATACGGGCTACTGCGTAGGCGATCTGGGACTTTCCGGTTCCGGCAGGTCCTACTAATAAAAGTCCATAGGCAGGAAGAGTGTGCGTACGGTTGATCTGGATAATGGTCTCAATGATACGCTGTTTTACGCGTTCCATTCCGTACAATTCTTCATCCAGGATCCGGCGTGCTTCCTTCGGATCGATCGATTCAAAGTAATTGCTCTTCCACTGGACATTCATCATAATAGAAAGTGCGCGCTGCGCATGGCGGCGTTCCTCCGGGGATACCTCATGGGAACGCGCTACTGCCAGGTTTCTCCGCGCCCAGAGACGGATGTTGTCCGGAAGGGTTCTTCCAGCACAATTCATGAAATCCGTGATACTCTGAATGCTGGTCAGTTTCATGTCGTCGCCAGCTTCTTCCAGGCTTTCATCGACTACGTTCTCGCCCGGCGCATTGCTCGCAAACAGCCGCTCGATCATAAACTGTAAAAAGCCGTCTTCTGCCGAAAGCTTGGTGCCGCCGCCAAACGCCGTCTCCCGGATTTTGTAAACAGCATACCCTTCCGGACGGTTTTCGCCTGACAGACGGACGCTGATATGATTTTCTCCAAGCCATTTTAACAAGCTGACAAAGCGGGCATCAATTTTTAAAATATCGGCGCTTACCGTGCCATCCTTCTCCTGAAATTCGAAGGTGGTACGTTTTACCGGATTCGTAAACATTCCGCAGGAATGATGCTGCCATTTCCGTTTTTTGTTATCGAGGACAAGGATCGGTTTTTCCGGAGATGCCTCCGGCTCACTCGACTGAAATGTGGTATACGTGCACTCGCCCGGATTCTTTGCGTCCGGAGCATCGCTGAAATCAAATACTGGCATACGGTTTTCCCCTTTTATCTCAAGTATCGTCTAATATCATATGATCTGATGTCAATCACAATATTCTGAATCACAATATTCTGAATCACCATATTCAATGTAACATATTTCTTTTCTGTCAACAAGTCTTTCGATTATTATAAAGAAACATAACTACAGCCATCACACAGATCGTCAGATAGCCGATCACACTCAAGAAATCCGGCACCTGGCTGAACAAAAGAAATCCTAACAGGGCAGAAAAGATGATCTGTGAATAATCGTACACCGAAATCTCGCGCGCCGGAGCATTGCAGTAAGCCGCAGTAATGCTGAACTGACCACCGGATGCCGCAAGTCCTGCAAGCAGAAGAAATCCAAGCTGGGACGCACTCATCGGATGGTAATGCAAAAGCAGGTACGGCAAAGAAACCAGGCAGGAAAAACCGGAAAAGAAAAAGACGATAAAAGGTCCTTTTTCTCCCCGCTCTCCCAAAAGCCGTACAAAGGTATACGCAACACCTGCAAACAGACCGCCGCAAAGTCCGATCAGTGACGGTACCAGTGCCATGTTGGCAAAGGTCGGTTTTAAAATGAACAAGCTTCCGATAAAAGCACCGACTACGCAAAATGCCTGTGTTGGCTTTACTTTTTCGCCAAGGATCAGAAAGCTGAATACAATGGCGAAAAACGGCGACATCTTATTTAACATGGAAGCATCTGCCAAAACCAGGTGGTCGACCGCATAAAAGTTGCAGAAAATTCCCAGCGTTCCAAACGTAGAACGCAGGATCAGATACCCGAGATTTTTCTTTGCATCAGTCAGCCAGATCTTATTTTTGATCAGAAGGATCACAGCAAAGAAAAATGCGATCAGATTCCGGAAAAAACTCTTCTGCACAGACGGGATATCTCCGGCGAGGCGCACAAACACACTCATCAGGGCAAAGCAGAATGAGGACAATACAATATAAAGGATTGCTTTATGTTTCCGGTTCATGCTCAAGCCTCCTCAAAACCAAAATCCGCATAATCTTCCGGCAGGAAACGGTGATAAATGATGTGGCAGCCTTCATCCTTAAAGCAATAATAATAAGAATCTTTTGCGCCTTCTGCGAACCGGATCAAAAGATCAAATTCATCACCCTTTACCGGCTTCACAATAATCGGCCATGGCTGTTTTTCAAACAATGCTTTGATTTCTTCCATGGTACAGTCATGGCGTCCGACCAGTTCGACCAGCTCTTTGATAAATTCGTTTGGAAGCGTGTTTTCCTTCACATATACAACGCCTTCCTCCGGAATCAGGAAGCAAAAGCGTTCCTTCTTTGCAGAAACCGTGATCTTTCCCAGGTGTGGTTCTGCCTCCCTGCAAAAGTCAGAAAGCAGCGTGAGCATTTCCTGCTCCCCGCATGATTTTCCAGTCAGGTGCATAAGGGAGCTCAGCGGATAGTACAGACGGATACACTCCTTCCGGTAACCAAGCTTGGCCTGTTCCTCTTTGACCAGATCGATGATATTTTGTTCCAGTTTTTCAAATTGCATTTGTTGTTAGTCTCCTTATTACATTCCATTTTCCCTGCTGTAGTCTTCATTTTCCATATACAGCAAAAATAGGGATGCCGGCCTTTTTTGCCTGAACATCCCTCATTTTTTGATCATTTTTTTAAACTTCGGTCATCTGAAAGCCCTTTGCTGCCAGACATTTTTCTACGAACTCACAATCGTCTGTGTGAAGAACCATGACCGGCTTTCCAGACTGACGGTTGAAAGACAGATACTGGTAATTGACATTGATATTGCTCTCTAAGAATGCTGCCAGAACCCGGTTTAAGCTTCCCACTTCATCCTCTACTTCGATGCCGAGTACATTGGTGAGACGGCATAAGTAACCGGCCTCAGTCAGGATTTTCTGTGCCTTTTTCGGATCAGTAACCACCATGCGGATGATTCCGTATTCCGCACTGTCATTTGTGACAGAACCAAGAATATTGATATCGGCATCCGTCAAAATTCCGGTAACGATCTTAAGCGCACCCTTTTTATTTTCCGCGTATACAGATACCTGCTTTAACATGCTCTATTTCCTCACTTTCCATTTTCCAACGATTTGTCTATTTACATACAGATTTTTAGTTTTCTTCTTTTATTTTAAACGAAAAATAAGATTCGTCAACATGTTATTCTTTTAGAGTGCAAAAGTTTTCAGTATTTTATCGGTGCTTTTTATCTATGCTTCCAATGCACGGATCAGATTCACCATCTCGATGGCACCGGTCGCGCACTCATACCCTTTATTTCCTGCCTTACTGCCTGCACGCTCGATTGCCTGCTCAATGTTATCGGTGGTCAGTACACCAAACATCACCGGAATGTCACTGTTTAAAGAGACATTTGCAATCCCCTTGGAGACTTCACTGCATACATAATCATAGTGGCTTGTGCTTCCACGGATCACGGCACCCACACAGATTACCGCATCATACTTTTTACTTTTCGCCATCTTCGACGCGATCAGGGGGATTTCAAAGGCACCTGGCACCCACGCGATATCAATATCTTCCTCTTTGACATCGTGGCGTTTTAAACCATCCAGTGCCCCGCCAACCAGCTTTGACGTAATAAATTCATTAAATCTTGCTGCCACAATTCCTACACGGATTCCTTTTGCTACTACATTTCCTTCCAGTACTCTCATATGTTTGTCCTCTTTCTTCATAATATATTATAAAATGATATTGCAACAGATTTTTTACCCTCTAATACCGCAGCAGATGCCCCATACGCTGCTGCTTGGTCCGCAGGTAAAACAGATCGTATTTCGTCGCGCTCATCTGGATCGGCACACGCTCTTTGATGGTCATGCCAAACTCCGAAAGCTGGTATACTTTATCCGGATTGTTGGTGAGCAGGCGCATGCTCTTTACTCCAAGATCCCGCAGGATCTGTGCACCGATGTAATATTCCCGCTCATCCCCGGCAAAACCAAGTGCCAGATTAGCCTCCAGGGTATCCATGCCCTTTTCCTGCAGTTCATAGGCCTTCAGCTTGTTGATCAGACCGATGCCGCGTCCTTCCTGCCGCATGTAAAGGAGAATACCACGTCCTTCTTTTTCAATCTGGGTCATGGCTGCCGCAAACTGCTGGCCACAGTCACAGCGCAGGGAACCAAACGTATCGCCGGTCAGACATTCCGAATGAATCCGGCAAAGGACATCTTCCCCATCTCCAATCTCACCTTTTACCAGTGCGACATGATGTTCGCCATTTAATCGGTTTACATAGCCGTAAGCCACAAATTCTCCGTATTTGGTCGGCATTTTCGTCACAGTCACCCGGTCAACCAGTTGATCCTGGGATTTCCGGTAATTTTTCAGGTCCTGGATCGTGATGAATTTTAAGTCCCATGTTTTTGCCAGTTCCTGCAATTCGCTGGTGCGCATCATGGTTCCGTCCTCCCGCATGATCTCACAGCAAAGCCCGCATTCCTTTAATCCGGCCAGGCGGCACAGATCCACGGTAGCTTCCGTGTGTCCTTCCCGTTCCAGAACACCATTCTTTTTTGCCAGCAGCGGGAACATGTGTCCCGGTCTGCGAAAGTCCTCCGGCTTTGCATCCTCTGCCACACAGCGCATGGCCGTGACGGAGCGCTCTGCTGCGGAAATTCCGGTCGTCGTATCGACACAATCAATCGAAACCGTAAACGCTGTCTCATGGTTGTCTGTATTATTGGTCACCATCTGAGGAATCTGCAGTTTCTTTACATATTCCTCGGACATCGGCATGCAGATCAGTCCTTTTCCATGGGTTGCCATGAAATTGATATTTTCCGTCGTGGCAAACTCTGCCGCACAGATGAAATCTCCCTCATTTTCCCGGTCCGGATCATCGGTCACCAGAATGATATGTCCTTTGCGAAGTTCTTCTAACGCTTCTTCTACGGTATTGTATTGAAATGCCATAATTTTTCCCTCCTGCCTTGCGTTTTATTAAAATCCATATTGGGTCAGAAATTCTTTTGTAATTTTGCTTTCTGTCTGTTTTTGTCTGGAATCTGGTTGTTCTGGACATTTGCACTCTGTCATTCCCCCACCCAGCAGCCGCTCCACGTATTTCCCGATGATATCATTCTCCAGGTTCACTTTATCTCCTTCTTTCCGCTCTCCCAAAGTTGTCACGGCATTGGTGTGCGGTATCGTGGAAACGGAAAAAGATTTCTCCGTCACCGATGCCACAGTCAGGCTGATCCCATCGATCGTAACGGATCCCTTCTCCACAATATAGCGAAGAATTGCCGGGCTGGCTTCCACAGTATACCAAATTGCATTATCATCCCGCGAAATCTTCCGGATCGTTCCGGTTCCATCCACATGGCCACTTACGATATGACCGCCAAACCGCCCTTCTGCTGCCATTGCCCGCTCCAGGTTCACGTGCATGCCCGGTTTTGCACCTTTTAAGGAAGAACGGTTTAATGTTTCATGCATTACGTCTGCCGTAAACCCGGAAGTGTCCAGATTCGTCACCGTCAGGCAAATCCCATTGACTGCAATGCTGTCGCCCACTTTGGTACCGGCAAGCACCTGTTTTGCCTGAATGGTCAGCGCCGCCGAATGTGCACCCCAGGTAATCCGTTTTAACGTTCCAATTTCTTCAACGATCCCCGTAAACATCCTGCACCTCGCTTTCCACTAGAAAATCCTCGCCCAGCTTTCGGATTTCTCTGACCTTCAGCCGGACCGCTTCCGAAGGATCTGCCACACCAGGCCCCTCCACCGGCGTTTTGGCTTTTGCACCGCCAAACAGCTTCGGTGCAAGATAAGCATGTACTTCTTTGACAATCCCGCTTTTTAACGCGGACCAGTTTAAGGTACCGCCTCCCTCCAGCAAAATACTGTCGATCTGTTTTTCGCCAAGCAGCTTCATCAGGTCCTTGAGATTCACATGCCCCTCTTCCTCTGAAACCGGCAAAATCTGGCAGCCCGCCTGTTCATAGGGAAGATATCGTTTTTTGTCCGTCTCGCAGACAGCCAGAATTGTAGGAATTTCCCTCGCGGTCTTTACGATTCTGGATTCCATCGGAGTTTTTAAGTGTGTATCACAGATGATCCGGACCGGATTTCTTCCTCCCGGCATGCGGCAGTTCAGCAATGGATCATCTGCCAGTACGGTATTGACACCCACCATGATGCCACGATAACGGCTGCGCTCCCGCTGCACCCAGGCCCTTGCCTCCTCACCGGTAACCCATTTGGATACCCCGGTGTATGCCGCAATTTTCCCATCCATGGTCATGGCATATTTCAAAACCACATAGGGAGTTTTTCTGCGGATGTAATGGAAAAATACCGGATTTAGAGCATCGCATTCCTCTTTCAGCACATGGGTTTCTACCAGAATGCCGCGTTCCCGCAAATACTGGATTCCCTTTCCGGCAACCAGTGGATTCGGATCATCCGATCCCACAAAAACCCGCTTGATCCCCGCCTGCACAATTGCCTCTACGCAGGGAGGCTGTTTTCCATAGTGGCAGCATGGCTCTAACGTGACATAGAGGTCTGCCCCCTCCGTCGGCTCCATACAGGCACGGAGCGCATTGCGCTCTGCATGAAGTTCCCCATACCGCGCATGGTATCCTTCCCCGATGATTCTCCCGTCTTTTACCACCACGGCACCTACCATCGGATTCGGACTGGTCCAGCCTTCGCCTTTTTTCGCCAGTTCCACTGCCCGGCGCATATAATCCTGTTTTGTCAAAGACTCCTTCCTCCATTTCCTGTTCGCATAAGTATCAAGCAGAAGGATGGTTAACGTCAGATGCACCACATATACTTCTGAGTTATGCAATACAGAAAAAAGCAGATCCAAAGAATCAATATTCTTCAGAATTTGCTTTTCTTTTTGTACTGTTTTTCCGTTATTTTTGAATTTTCCGTATCCTGTAGACCATTTTCCAAATCATGAAAAAGAACTTTCTTTGTTCCTGCTCACGAAATCACGAAAAATGCGATCTGCATGTTCCATTTGTTTCATAAAACACAATTCCTATGAAATAAAAGAAGCTCTGGAATTTTCATTCCAGAGCGGTTATCACAAATACGGTATTTTCAAAAATATAAGAAATACACGATCATTCTTCTTTCATCCAGACTATACTGTCGGCTTCGGAATTGCACCGAATCATGCCTTGCGGCTCGTGGGCTTTACCACCGGTGGAGAATTTCGCTCCGCCCTGAAGACTTTATGCTTTTTACGAGTGATATTATTGCACATTTCTATAGGGAAGTCAAGCTATTTTATTCATTTTGCACAAGAAAGTGCACATATTCTCACATAGCTTCACATATCTTATCGGATGTTTGGTGTAAAATTGGTGTAATTTTCGAAACTCAAATCAGTTTAATGTAAGTATCTAACTGTTGTTCCTCTAATTTTGCCACAAAATCTGCAAATGGATTGAGATTTTTATTTACTGCATACTCTTCTAACGCATTGTAATAGTCAAGACGTGTGTCCTTTGCAATCGATACAGGAAGATATCCAGCTGACATAAGCTGATAGTTCATAATCAAACGGGATGTTCTGCCATTTCCATCTATAAAAGGATGAATGCGCACAAATTCAGCGTGTGTCCATGCTGCATATTCAACAGGATTCATTGCTTCTTTTTTCCACTCTAAATCAGCGTAGAAATTTTTAATCTGATGATACATATCATTTCCGACTGGCGGTGTATGCCCTGCTCCACTGATACGGACTTCTTGATTTCTATAAATACCACCAACGATGATATTCTCTGTAAGAATTGCATGAATATCTTTTACAATGACCTCATCGAGTAATCGATGCTCTGCAATACAATGCTTTACATATCGGTATGCTTTTTTATGATTGACCACTTCATAAATTTCTCTTAGTTCCTTTCCTCCTACTGAAATTCCATCTTCAAGTACGACTTTCGTTTCCATTAACGTTAATGTATTTCCTTCGATGGCAGTTGAATTGTGTGTAAATGTAAGTTCGAAGTCTTTTTCATAAGATGCTAACGTAACATGGTCAATATTTTTCTTTTCTCGAGCAAAAAGTTTCTGTTTTTCAGCTAACCGTTCAAAATTCATTTTCTGTCTCCGTTTTCAAATTTATACTTTAGAACATAGAAATTTCCAGGTAAATTCATATATACAGTATAGCAATTTTTGCACTATGCTGCAATCCAGATTACCGAAACTATAACAAGTCCAAAAGCACATCATAAAGCTGGAAATTATTGTTTACAACCAGCAGCAGCTTTTCTTTTGCACCATTCAGCTGATGAAACAGCTTCCTCACAGTATGATTTTCGGAGCGCAAATATTTATTCTCATCATAGAAATACTGCTCATCCAACATCACTGCCAGGCAATCCGGTGTTTTTCCTGTTACCATATGTTCTGACAAAAGTTGATATCCCTGTTCTTTTGCATCCTGAATCAAATTTTCTGTTTCCTGGTTATCGTTGGCATAAAACACAGTAACATTTGGAAAGTGTCTGGTAACTTTGCGTTCTGGAAGATGCATCATATTTTGAATAAAAGTTGAAAGTTCCGCATTGGTCCGGATCCGGTTTGTCAGACGAAACATCCAAACCTCAGCAAGATTTTTCAACTCCTGTTTTATGCTTTGATCCGCTTCTTCCGGTGAAACCGGGCTCTCATCGTCACTGGAAAAAATAACCGGACGACTTCCAGCCAGGTTTACAATCCTATGTAATACATCCTGACTCAGTAAATGTGCTTCATCAACCAGAACGGCACTGTACTCATCTAATTTTGTTTCTTCTGTAATCTGGGAATCCGAAATCCAAATAATACGAAGCAGGCGTTCATGAAGTTTTTTCCATTCCTGCCCGGCAGTTCCACAGTGAATCATACAAACCTTTTGTCTTGCAGAAAGTTTCATGGCAATGTCATACAGGAGCAAAGTTTTTCCCGTTCCTGGAAGCCCAGAAAACCAATAATACCCTCTTCGTTCTGCCCGGATTTTTCTCAGGATTTGCCGTTCGATATCTTTCTGCTGCGCTGTCAGAAAGTATTCCTTTCTCAGAAAACGTTCCGGCTGTGTCAGCGGCGAGATCAGGTACCATTCTGCCTGGAACAATGTTTCCAGATTTCCCGTGTAATCTGGACTTTTCTCCTGCAATTCCTCACACAACTGTTTCCAGTCGGTGTCGGCAATGTGGTCATGATTCGTCAGACGCACCAACCGGTTCTGACTGCTGATGTAAGTGTAAGACTTGATTGGTTTTCCAAGTACAGACAAATAATAGCGGTTCTGTATCAGCTGCCTGCGTATGGCATCTTCGGAAACCGCACCGCTTTTCAGTTCAATGTTTACAATCTGGTTTTCTTTCACCTGGAGCAGGTCAAATTCCTTTCCAAGCCGTGGAATCTGAAAGGAGTAGAAAAAGCGTAGACGGTATACATGCTCCATATGAGCTTCCAGCTGATCCACCAGGGCTTTCATGCTATTCAGTTCCCATGTACGAAACTTCAGTGGCTTTTCTCGTTCAGATAAATGATACTCCAGTTTGGTAAGATTGGTCAGGTTCTGTTCTCTTGTCAGTGCATAAATTGGTATTGACTTCATTGACACACTCCAATTTTCTACATTTTACAGCATGATTTAGATCATATAATTTGCATTTTCTTTCACAAACGCGCGATATTCATCCCGGATCAATGCATAGGAAATCAGATTCCTGATCAGATTTATAATTTCTGGATCGTCCAGATTCCAGAGACGGTTATTCGTAAGCTTCCCAAGAAAGAACTGCTTTCCAGATACCAGTTCCGGTGCCCGGTCTTCCACAAAAATTCGAAGTTCACTCACTTTTCCTGATCCCACTTTTCCAACGGCAATGCGTCCATGATGATAAAAAAAACAGTTTTTACCGACTACGCGAACATTATCATCCAAAACAAGCTGCAGCGCATGATGCGCTGTTTTTTCGTTATCGATGACAACATTTAATACGGTTTTCGAAACATCCGGATGTGCCCATGTTATATAAATGCTTAAGCCCAATGATACAATTTCTGTATTTCCATCATATTCTACCAGGAAAGAACGATATGGACCAGAGAATTTCCCACCAGCTGCATTTCCATATTCCAACAGACGTACTCCAAGATCCTCTTTCAGCATAAACAAACCATAATCACCAGCCGGAAAACAGGATTCTGGATATAACAGACATTCCCATAAATTTGTTGCCATCTGTAAAACCGGCTCCGGCGTACTGTCTCCCATATCTGATCCAATATAGTCCCGCCACCCATCATCTTCCATGATTTCATTCCAGGAAAGCCGTCTGGGTATTTCCGCAGGTTTTCTATAGATAAAATCTCCCTGCAAAAGTTTCTGATAATCCGGCAAATCATTGATTTCCATATACTGATCGGATTCCATATCATAATGGTAACAAAACGTTTCTGTTCCATTGGTCATAACCATATAATAACATCCAAGCTTTTCTGAGTAATCTATCATCTGGTCAGATGCTTTCATGCCAAGAAGCACGCCCGTAGCCTTGCACTCAATCACCACAAGCGGATGAATCAGGTTATCTTTCTTTGAAATCGCATCCACAATGATATCTGCTCTGCGTTTCGTTTCTACACCGTAATGCAGCAGCGACTCTTCCACCCGGATCATATCGTGTGGGACCTCGCATTTTTGTAATAACCATGCAATCACCTGTTGGCGCACAGTTTCTTCTGGCGTGATGTAGATTAATTTCTGCCGTACCGGATCCAGATAACACTTCCGGTGATTCCGGCAAAAAATGGGTGGTAATTTTTCCTTTGTAAAGTCGATCAATTTTTATACCTCAAGTCCATTTCGTTTTCCTAACTCTCTCTGCTATATTCTTCCAGTCCTAATCCATTTGTTCTTTTCCTCTGGCTTTACTGCCACAATAACCAGGATGCGTAACCGGAAAAATTTGCGTACTGCCATATTGATATGGTGTGCCATCTCCAATCAGATCCGCAAGAGTTCTGCTTCGAAATTTTTTATCAATCAATGCCTGGCACAAATCTTCGCCTGGAAGCAAATCACACCAGGATAGTTTGACTTTATGCTTTTGAAGTGTTTTATCCAGATATCTCTTTTTGGCTCGTTGCACCAAATTGGTATATTTCTCTGTTTTTTCAATTTCATCGTTTCACCCAGTTTTTTTGCTTCATTTTTTCGATGCAGTCATCTGATAGCTATAATCAATCAAATTTTTAATCGTCTCATCATTTTCTGAACTAAAAAGTAAAATTGATATCCACTTTTCTTTATTCATGTGATACGCTGGATAAAACCCTTGCTGCTGACGAAGGTACCCAGAAAAACACTGGATCATATTTTACATTCATAATATCAACTTTTTGACCAACAGGAAGTCCCATTTTGCTACCATCAATTGTCATAACTAATCCATACCATTTACTATTATCTGGATGGCGCAAGACTGCGTTATAATCATGCCATGGGTAATCTGGTTCTGTATGATACTGTTTTTTACAGTAGTCAAATATTTCTTCTCTTGTCATTCCCTATCACCTTAACTATATTAGTCTATTTGCTTTTCTATTCTTGCATAAACCGCCATCAGTTCATCCATATTCTTCGAATTACAGCATTTATTAGCACGATCCGCGTAGATTTTTGCAGTCTCCCAATCATCAATATCACAAAACGCTGCCGCTAATGAAACATACACTGGAGAAGAAGCAATACCTTTTCCATACTTCTTGAAATATGCAAGTGCAGTGCCAATTGCTTTCTGCGGTCTATTCTGTTTCCGGTAGCAGGAAGTTAGCCGTGGCAACAAAAATTTCATCTGCTCTTTTGACGCATCCAATGTAAGAGTTTCATAGTACTTTAATGCCATACCAATGTTTTCCGATTGCTTTGCATTATCAGCAATTTTTAGCTTATTCGCAAACGACAATTCATCAAAATTATCATTGCATAATAATTTATTCAGTTCTGACAATATCCCACTTGGGACAGTGGTATAAGAACTGGTTAACCACTTTCCGTTATTATAATAATAAATTTCATCATTATATGTATACTTTTCCATAATTTCCATCCCATCCGCATAATCTTCATTGCTACACAATGAATGATACTTGTGCTATTTCTTTCATATCCTTATCATACCATACAAATATATATCTAACAATCTGAACCAACGGAAGAAAAGCTCTTGAAAAGCTCTGAGGACAATACATATAAAAAAACGTGAATAGGAACACTTTTTCTTTTCTCCTCCGCTATTCAGTGCTATAATGAAACGGCAAAGCAGTCACGTGACTTCGTCACGGAATCGACTGCACAAACGGAGGTTAACCCACATGAATTTACAACAATCAATCCTAGAAAACCTTGATATAAATTACTCTTATCAGCTGGCGAAGCGCATGGAACAGTTCCGCTCCAACCCGGTGCTTGGTTACCGGCCGGCCGGTTCCAAGGCAGAATTCGAGACCGGCGAGATGCTGAAACAGGAAATGGTAGCCATCGGCCTTTCCAACGTCACAAAAGATGCCGTAAAGGTAGACGGCTGGGAATTTAAAAAGGCGCTGCTTTCTTACACCGATGAAAACGGAACACGTCATGAGATTCAGCTCGGTGCTTACCAGACCACCTTTGTGACCGATGGCCCGAAGGACTTTTCCCTGATGTATCTTGGAAAAGGAACTGCTGCCGACTACGAAGGCAAAGACGTTACCGGGAAGCTGGTTCTGGTCGACATCAACCAGCGAGACGAATGGTGGATCAATTATCCGGTCTATCAGGCTCATTTAAAAGGTGCTGCTGCGCTGATCGCTGTACAGATCGGCGGCTACGGCGAGATTGACGATGAGGCGCTGAATGCGCAGGATATCGCCGGACCGGAAAATGCGCCTGCGTTTTCTATCTCCAGAAAAGATGCAGACCCGTTAAAGAGTCTGCTCCTTGCAAAAGAAGCTGCTTCTAACACACACATAGATGCGGATGCCCCTGCAGGCGATACCGCGCTTACTTCCGAGATTACCGTAACCCTGGATGCAGACAGCCGCGTAACCCGTGACTGCACCACTTACAATATCGTGGGATCGATTCCGGGAAAGCATGCAGACCGCATGATCCTGTTATCTGCCCACTATGACTCTTACTTCAGTGGTTTCCAGGACGATAACACCGCGGTTGCGCTGATGTTTGGAATCGCGAAAGCACTTTTAAAAAGCGGCATGAAGCCAAACAACACCATTGTGATCTGTGCGATGGCTGCGGAGGAATGGGGGGTTGTAGACTCCAACTTCGACTGGTCGACCGGCGCTTACGAGCAGGTGTTTACCGCGCATCCGGAGTGGGTTGGAAAGGTCATCGCTGATTTAAACTTCGAGCTTCCGGCGCTTGCACACGGCACCCGTGCCCGCATCCGCAGCTGCTACGAATATACCCGCTTTTTGGAGGAGTATCTTTCCGAGCTTCCAGACCTGACCCAGGCATACCCGGAGGAGACCCGCATTACTTCCCCGATTGAGACCTGGTCGGATGATTTTTCCATGGCGATTGCCGGAATCCCGTCCATGGTCAATGATTTTACCGGCGGCAGCTTTATGGAAACCCATTATCATTCCCAGTTCGACAATGACGCATTTTATGACGAGCAGGTCTACCGGCTTCACCACGAGCTGTTTGCCCTTCTTGTGGCTGCCCTGGACGAGACCTGCGTGATCCCGTTATGCTCTGCCCCAGTTATGAAACGTGCACTGGACGGATATGCTGCATCCAAAGAGGTGCTCCGCCCATTTGTTGCCATGGATCTCATCAGCCCTATGACACTGGCTTCTCTCGTGGAAAAGATTGCAAACCTGGAAGATATGTTACAGCACGCACAGGAGGTTGCAGAAAGCCGCTATGAATCCCGCATGCATACCAACAGCCGTTACCAGGCGCTTCTGGCAGAAGGAAAAGCAGAGGAAGCGGAGGCTTTATTTATGGAATCAAGGGAAGCCGAGCAGGAAGCACTGAGACGCTTCAAGTGTGCGCAGGATGAGCTGGTCCGCATTGACTGGTATGGAAATGTGCATTATCCGCACGAAATCCTGCTTCAGAATATCCGCCTCATCGGAGGAGCGATCGCAAACTTAAAAGAGCAGAAGCTCTCTTCTGCCCTTCGCAAACTCTACCAGGTCGACAACAATGCTTACGCATTCATGTTTGACCAGGAAGTCTATGACCATTTTACGGATTACGTATTAAACCAGCCGCAGGACCGCCTGAAATGGGGATACAAACGCCTGATGCCGCATGAGAACCTGTATGCTCTGGTGAAGACACTGCTGGCACAAAAAGAGACTGCCCAGGAGGAGCTTCAGCTTTCTGCACAGATCAGTCATCTGGAACGGATCTTCCAGGACCAGTGCCGTCTGCTGATCCAGACGACAGACCGGATCCAGTGCCTGGTGCATGACCAGTTTTTAATCTGACGATACCAGAAGCAAAACAGACGAAATCTGATATACTACAAATTACCAAACAAAAGAAAGGACAGACGGTCTCCCGTCTGAACACATTATGGAAAGCGATAAACTATACCGCGTACAGCGTGAAGACCTGCCGAAACTGGAAAAGCTTTTATATACCTGCTTCAAGCATGACCCGCTCTATGAGACCCTGATCCCGGACCCGGAAATCCGGGAACGCCTCATGCCGGAGCTTTTCCACTGCGATATGGACGAATTTTATGAAACCTGTGAGATTTTTTCTGACAGTGCCGATTTAAACGGAATCCTGGTGGTTTCCGACGAAGCGGAGCCTTACAACATCTTTCAGTTTTACTTTGCAGAAGCGCGCGCAACCCTTCAGACCGATACCTACCTGATCAAAGAGGATCCATCGTTAAAAACCTTCCATAACTTTTTAAAGGGTGGCGATTACTTAAACTCCAGCTGGACGGACCAGCTTCATCAGAAGCAGCGGCTTCACATCATCTATCTGGCTGTCGATCCAAATATGCAGCACCACGGCATTGCCGCGCACCTCATGCAGGAAGCCATCGATTATGCCGATGAGCACCGCATGATGATCTCGCTGGAAACACACAACGAGCATAACGTGGAATTCTACAAAAATCTCGGTTTTAAGGTTTATGGGATCATGAAGCAGAATTTCCCATTAAAGCAGTATTGCATGATCCGTGAGATCCAATAAAAGAAAAAGGCATAGACAAACCCCCAGGGAGCATATCATATCACACTGCCCCTGGGGGTTTCGTTTTATCATTTCAAAGCCAGCAGTTCTGCACTCATCACACTGGCTGCCTGGTCATTCAGGTATCCACATGCTTCCATGCGGCTGATTACCTTCTGCTGGCGTTTTTCAGCCCGTGCCAGGTTTTTGCTTGGCGCATATCTGGACGGTGCATTTGGCACGCCTGCTAAAAGTGTCGCTTCGTAATCATTCATCTGGGAAGCTGGTTTCCCGAAATATCCTTCACTGGCTTCCCCGATGCTGTAATAGCCATCTCCAAAATAGATGCTGTTTACATAGAGTTCTAAAATCTCATCTTTTGTATACTTCTGTTCCAGTTCAAATCCCAGAAACACTTCTGCTGCTTTGCGGTTCATGGTTTTTTCCTGGGAAAAGTAAAGATTCTTTGCAAGCTGCTGGGTAATGGTACTTCCACCTTCCACGTAACGTCCTGCCTTTAAGTCGTTGACCAAAGCCCGTCCAATAGCGATCGGATCAAGTGCCCCATGCTCATAAAAGCGGTGATCTTCTACCGATATCACAGCCTGGACGTAAGTCTCCGGCAATTCCTCTATGGAAGTAAAATTCTCCTGGCTGCGGATTTTTGCGACCTTTTCCTCCAGACTTACTTCTTCTACTGCATTTTTGTATAAGCCATAGCCCTCTCCGGCTAAGCTAAATCCACATCCTGCAACGATCGTGCAGGCAAATGCAAACATCCATTTCGCAATTTTCATTCTGCTCATCATAAAAAAGCCCCCTCATCTGTGCTGTCTGAATTCTGTCTTGTTTTCTTATGACATCATTCTAGCACAATGAGGGGGTTTAAGACTTTACCGTTCCCTTAGCGATTCTGACACTATTCCTACAATTCTGACGGGAATTGGAAAATTCTGACAAAAATCTTACATCCCGTCAAGAGAATCTTATACTTGTAAACACCAAATGATCACAAACCTGTGGCCACGGATACAACCACCTTCATAACACCTGCCAATACCATGACCCAGATAGGATTCATCTTCCCCTTCTGCAAAAGGATAAGACAGACCACAAAGATTCCGGCCATAACCCAGTTGGTATTTGCAAGTGCGATCTTGGCATTGCTGCCCCAGAACGCATTGACCAGGATCGCGATTCCGGCAGAGCCGATCAGCGCTACCACGGCTGGTCTGAGCGATGCAAGAATTCCCTGCAGCATTGCCATGTTCCGGTATTTTAAATACAGCTTCGCGATCAGCGTCACAATGATGCAGGATGGAAGGATGCAGCCCAGCGTTGCCGCGAGCGCACCCGGCACTCCTGCGACCTTCATTCCTACAAACGTGGCCGAATTGACTGCGATCGGTCCCGGCGTCATCTGTGAGATCGTGATCAGATCAGTAAATTCTGCCATGGAAAGCCATTTGTGCCCAGTCACTACCTGTCCCTGGATCAGAGGCATGGCTGCATAACCGCCTCCAAAGCTGAACATGCCGATCTGAAGAAAGCTGATAAATAACTGAAGATAGATCATCCTGCATTCTCCTTTCGCGAAAGCAACGTCCGTGCCACACCAAGAAGTCCGCATGCGATCACGACAAAAATGACATTGACCTGGAAGATGCAGGATGCAGCAAAGGCACAAACCATGATCAGGATGGAAGCCTTCTGCTTTCCGTGGACAATCCCGGCGCCCATTTCATAAGTAACCGAAGCGATCACTGCACCTACCCCCGACTGCATGCCCTGCAGCATCTGGCTCACAATAAAATTATCGCGGAACGCATTGTAGCAGACCGAGATCAGGGAAATGATCAAAAATGGCGGAATGACCGTGCCAAGGATCGCTGTCGCAGTTCCCACAAGACCAGCTAACTTATAGCCCACCACAATGGCACCATTTACCGCAATGGCGCCCGGGGAAGACTGGGCGATCGCCACCAGGTCCAGCATCTCTTCTTCCTCGATCCAGTGGTATTCATCTACAAACTTTTTCTTTAGCAGCGTTACAATGACATAACCACCGCCAAAGGTAAAGGCACTTAAGTAAAACGTTGAAACAAACAACTTCCAGAGCATCTGTTTTTTCTTTTCCATAATGACGCCCTCCATCAACCGGCAAACTGGCTGTTATAGAGGTTTGCATAGAAGCCATTCTGTGCAAGCAGAGATTCGTGCGTGCCCTGCTCAATGATATGACCGTCCTTCATCACCAGGATCACATCGGCCTCACGGATCGTGGAAAGACGGTGCGCTACAATAAAGCTGGTACGTCCTTTCATCATGGTAGCAAAGGCCTTCTGGATCCGGATCTCGGTACGGGTATCGATGGAGGAGGTCGCCTCATCCAGAATCAGCATCGGCGGCAGGCACAGCATAACACGGGCAATGCACAGAAGCTGTTTCTGACCCTGGGATAAGTTTCCACCGTCTTCAGAAATAACCGTATCGTAGCCCTGTGGCATACGCTTGATAAAGCTGTGGGCATGTGCCTCTTTTGCTGCCTGGATGATCTCTTCCTCAGTCGCATCCGGTTTTCCGTAAGCAATGTTCTCCCGGATGGTTCCTGCCTTTAACCAGGTTTCCTGCAGCACCATACCATAATTGGTGCGCAGGCTCTTTCTGGTGACATGACGGATATCCTCGCCAGACACTTTGATAGAACCACTGACCACATCATAGAAGCGCATCAGCAGGTTAATCATGGTTGTCTTTCCGCAGCCGGTCGGTCCTACGATCGCGATGCGCTGTCCCGGCTTTACATCGAGGTTTAAGTCCTCGATCAGGGAAGTTTCCGGATTGTAGGAAAAATTAACATGCTCCAGCTTCACGCTTCCATCGACATTCCGGAGCGTCACTGCATCTGCATCCTCCGGGGTAAACGGCGGCTCATCAATCAGTTCAAACACACGGGCCGCGCAGGCAAGTGCGTTCTGCAGCTCTGTTACCACACCGGAAATCTCGTTGAACGGCTTGGTGTACTGGTTTGCGTAGCTTAAGAACGCAGAGAGCTGTCCGACAGACAAAAGACCGCGGATCGCTGCAAATGCGCCTGCCACACCAACACTGGCATAAACCATGCTGTTGACAAAACGGGTTGCCGGGTTTGTGATGGAGGAGAAGAAAATCGCCCGGAGGCTGTAACCCTGAAGGCGGCTATTGATCTCCTCAAACCGTTTCTGTGCCTCCTCCTGATATCCAAATGCCTGCACAACCTTTTCGTTTCCAACCATCTCGTCTACCAGGGAGGTCAGTTCTCCTCTGGTTTTTGACTGCAGCTGGAACATAGAGTAGGTTTTCTTCGCAATAAAGCTTGCCACACACAAAGAAAGCGGTGTCACGCAGACAACAACTACCGTGATAAACGGATTTACCAGAAGCATAAAGCCAAGCGTTCCGAGAATCGTCAGAACACCGGTAAAAAGCTGGGTAAAGCCCATCAGAAGCCCCTCTGAAAACTGGTCGATATCTGCGATGATCCGGCTGATGACATCGCCATACTGGTGCGAATCGATGTACTTGAGCGGCAGGACCTCCAGATGATTAAATGCTTTCGTACGGATATCTTTTACGACCCGGTAGGTGATCTGATTATTGATATGGTTCATCAGCCACTGGGCCAGAGCCGTAACGGCGATCACAACTGCGATTTTTCCAAGGATTGTAAACAATCCTGCGAAATCTACATTGCCGGGGCCCAGGATCAGGTCTACGCCCTCTCCCACCAGGATCGGAGCATACAGCGTGGTTGCTACCGTCACGGCTGCCAATACCAGAGACAGGACTACCAGCCACTTATAGCTGCCAATGTAATCCAGGATCCGTTTTAAGGTTGATTTGTGTTTTCCGATTTCAAGCTTTGCCACCTTACTGCACCTCCTCTTTGGAAAGCTGGGACAGACAGATCTCACGGTATACCTCACAGCTTTCAAACAGTTCTTCGTGCGTACCGATTCCCACTGCTGCTCCATCGTCCAGAACAACGATCTGGTCCGCATGGCGGATCGTAGTCGCACGCTGGGAGACGATAAATACTGTCATGTCCTTTGTGTCCTTCTGGATCGCCATACGAAGCTTTGCGTCGGTTGCAAAATCCAGGGCTGAAGCGCTGTCATCCATAATTAAAATTTCCGGATCACGCACCAAAGCGCGGGCAATGGTCAGACGCTGCTTCTGACCACCGGATAAGTTCTTTCCGGCCTGGTCAATATAAAGATCCAGTCCTTTTTCCTTGCTGTCTACAAACTCGCGGGCCTGGGCGATATCCAGTGCATGGTAGATTTCCTCGTCCGTAGCATCTTTCTTGCCCCATTTCATATTTTCACGCAGCGTCCCCTTAAACAGGATCGCTTTCTGAGGAACGACGCCGATCTTTTCACGTAAGGTCTCCAGCTGGTAATCCTTGACGTTCACGCCATCTACCAGGACTGCGCCTTCCCGTACGTCGTAAAAACGCGGAATCAGGTTAACCAGAGAAGATTTTCCGGAACCGGTACCACCGATGATACCGATCGTCTGGCCTTTTTTCACAGTCAAGCTGATATCAGTCAGGGAATCCGCCTTTGCGCCTTTGTAAGCAAAGTTCACATGGTCAAAGCAAACCTTTGCCGGTGCCTGCGCCAAATCTTCAGACAGCTCTGGCTTTTTCTCCATACCTTCTGCCGGACTTACAATGCTGCTCTTCTCATCCAGAACCGTGCTGATACGGTTTGCGCAGGCCAGGGCCTTGGAGATAGAAACGATCAGGTTTGCCATCTTGATCAGCTCAACCAGAATCTGGGACATGTAGTTTACAAGCGCTACAGTCTCACCCTGGGTGATGATGCCTGCATCTACCTGCTTACCGGAGATCCAGACTACTGCAATGATTGCAAGGTTAACGACCACATAAGTCAGCGGATTCATCAGCGCGGAAATCTTTCCGACAAAAACCTGGAATTTTACCAGCAGGCTGTTGGACTCGTCAAAGCTTTTGATCTCATCCTCCTGGCGGTTGAATGCACGGATGACTCTCGCACCTGTTAAGTTTTCACGGGTTGCCTGGGTTACATGATCCAGCTGCTTTTGTACTTTTTTATAAAGCGGCATACTGATTGCCATAATGCCGAATACAATAATAGAAAGAACCGGAATTGCCACAACAAAAACCATAGCTGCCTTCGCATTTACCGTAAAGGCCATGATCATGGCACCAAACACGATGAATGGGGAACGCAAAAGGAGACGAAGCGTTAAGTTTACGCCTGACTGGACCTGGTTGATGTCGCTGGTCATACGGGTGATCAGCGCAGAGGTTCCGATCGTATCCTGCTCACTGTAGGATAAGCTTCCAATGTGGGCAAACAGATCGTTTCTCAGGCCTGTTGCAAATCCGACAGCTGCCTTCGCTGCAAAAAACTGAGCGGTAATGGAACAGGTCAGGCCAATGACGGCTAAAAGAAGCAGCAGACCTCCCATTTTCAGGATATACCCCGTATCCTGGTTTTTAATTCCCACATCAACAATCTGTGCCACAACTAGCGGCACAAACAGTTCAAAACTGGCTTCTAACATTTTAAAGAGCGGGGCCAGCACCGACTCTTTTTTGTAGTTGTCTAGGTAACGCAACAACCTCTTCATGGGACCCCTCCTGTTATCTTAGGTTTTCGTTTTGCATCCCGCAAAACAGGATTCCGTTATTATACCACCTTTTTTTAGTCCAGACAAGAAGCGATTGCTGTTTACCCGCTGCGCAAACAGCAACAAAAAAATCCTGCCCACGCACAATAACAAGAAGCTCTCCTTGCCATATTTTTGTATGCATGATACTATGATGATACCAAAAGCAAAATCCCAAAAGTCTGTTATTCCAGACAAAACGAAAGGATAACTCCTGCTATGATTTCTTTGATTTTTCGCTGTAAGCATATATGGGACCGGTGCGTAAAGGATGAGATTACCGTGTACGCGTCACAGGCATCCTTTTTTATTGTAACCGCCTTTTTCCCTTTTATCATGCTGCTTTTAACCCTGATCCAGTGTCTGCCGAATGTCGGCAAATCCGATCTGCTTTCCGTCATGGTCCGGATCATGCCGCAGATGCTGCATTCCCTGATTGTGAGCATTGTCGATGATCTGTATATCAAATCTCCCGGTACAATCTTGTCTGTAACTGCCCTGACTGCCCTCTGGTCTGCTTCTAAGGGAATGCTTGGCATTGAGCGCGGGCTAAACCGGATCTACGGGGATTTCAAGCGCCGCAACTATGTGCTCCAGCGGCTGTTTTGTTCCATTTACACGCTCATTTTTATGCTGGTGTGCGTGATGTCCCTGGTCCTTCTGATTTTCGGAAAAAATATTGAACGGCTCCTGTTTCGTTATCTTCCGATCCTGGCGCCGGCAGCCCGCCTGGTGATCAGCCTGCGTATCCTGTTTGCTTTGGCTGTATTCCTTTTTACCTTCGTCGGGCTTTACACCATTGTTCCGGCGAAAAAGCAAAAACCGCGGCAGCAGCTCCCGGGAGCTGTTTTCACCGCGGTCGGATGGTTAATTTTTTCCTATGCTTTTTCCATTTATTTTACGCACTTCAGCAATTTTTCCTATATGTATGGTAGCCTGACAGCCGTTGTCCTTCTGATGCTGTGGCTTTATATCTGTATCTGTATCCTGTTCGTCGGAGCAGAATTAAACGGATTTCTGGAAAAATCACACTATCATATCTAACCTTTGGAAGTCTCCCCCGGTTCCAATGCCGGTGGATATGTCACGGACAATTCCGTGACATCTTATAAAATCTCCACATCGGGATCACCCCGGTGATGTCTGCGATCAGCCAGCCGATCGGAATGGACGCCCAGATTCCCTCCACTCCGATTGCCGGGATCGGTCAGATCCTGTTTCATAGTAAAAAAATCCCCCATCTCTATTTTTATACACTTTTCTCTGTCCATTTTCCTCTTTACAACCCATCAGCTACGTGATAAAATAACGGTGGTTTTATAAGGAGGGCTAATATTGGATATCAATTATGAACTTTATAAAGTGTTTTATCATGTAGCAAATACCTTAAGCTTCTCAGAAGCCTCCAAGCAGCTGTTTATTTCCCAGTCTGCAGTCAGCCAGTCCATTAAGGTGCTGGAAAAAAAGCTGAACCAGCCGCTTTTCATCCGCAGCACCAAACGGGTACAGCTGACACCAGAGGGCGAAATCCTCTTAAAGCATATCGAACCAGCCATGAACCTGATCCGCCAGGGCGAAAACCAGCTTCTGGAGGCCAACACCTTAAATGGCGGCCAGCTGCGTATCGGCGCCAGTGACACCATCTGCCGCTATTATCTGGTTCCATACTTAAAGGAATTTCACCGCCGCTATCCAAACGTGCATATTAAAGTTACCAACCAGACGTCCATCGCCTGCGCAAAGCTTCTGGAATCCGGACAGGTTGACTTCGCCATTACCAACTACCCGAACTCTGGTCTTTCCAACACACAAAACGTACGGATCATCCGGGAATTTAAAGATGTCTTCGTTGCAAATGACGAATATAAGGAATTAAAAGGGAAAACCGTCAGTCTGAAGGACTTAAAGCAATTCCCGATCCTCATGCTGGACCGCAAGAGCACAACCAGTGAATTCCTTCACAGCATGTTCCAGCGCCACCAGCTGGATCTGGTACCGGAGATCGAGCTTTCCAGCAACGATCTGCTGATCGATCTGGCACGTATCGGTCTCGGCGTTGCCTTTGTCCCGGATTACTGTATTCCGGAAAATGAACACAATCTTTTCCGCGTCCAGACCGAGGAAGATCTTCCTGCCCGCCAGCTTGTTGTTGCAAGCAATGAAAGCCTTCCGATTTCCCAGGCCGCAAAACAGTTTATGGAGATGCTGTAGCATCTCCTTTTTTGACCTTCTCCCAGAAATTCCGCAGCCATCCATCTACCGTTTCCCGGGTCACAAGACCATATTCTGTCCATTCCCGCGGAAACAGCTCCTGAATCTCTCTGCGCAAAAACCGGTCATCCAGAAGCAGGATCACGCCCCGGTCCTCTGCTGTCCGGATCACGCGGCCTGCGGCCTGCAGTACCTTGTTCATCCCAGGATACTGGTAGGCGTAATCGTATCCGTTCTTCCCATGGTCATCAAAATACTGCATCAGGATTTCCTGTTCACTGCACACCATAGGAAGGCCGGTCCCTACGATGATCGTTCCTTCCAGGCGTTCTGCCTTTAAGTCAATCCCTTCTGAAAAGATACCGCCCAGTACACAAAGCCCTACAAACGATTCTTGCTTTTTCCCCTCGAACTGTTCCAGAAACCCTTCCCGTTCTTCTTCCGTCATGTGGTTCGTCTGCATCTGCCACCGGAATGTTCCATCGTAGTGTTCGTCTAAGATCCGCTTTACCGCTTCCATATAATTATAGGAAGGAAAGAACACCATATAATTTCCGGTATGGCTGTGCGCCAGTTTCGTGATATAATCCGCCACCTTGCCAAATTCCGCACGGTTTCTTCTCGTATAGCGGCTGCTGACATCTTTCGCGATTAGGATCTGGCGTTTTCTGCTGTCAAAAGGAGAATTGGCATAGATTGCAAAATCCTCTGTATTTCCGCTGAGCAGCCTTTTGTAATACATCACAGGGATCATGGTTGCAGAAAAGAAAATGCCGGCAACTCCCTGCTTAAGACACGCATTCAGGCAGCGTGACGGATCGATGCAAAACAGATACAGGCAAAATTTTCCATCTGTCCCCAGCTCCGTATAGATCCGGTAATGGTCATCCAGACCGTCATACATATTCAGGAAATGGCGCAGGCCAAAATAAAACTGCAGAACAATCTCACGTTCCGAAAACTCTCGGTGTTCATCCAGAAACGGCTCAAATTCCCCCATTACAGTCAGAAGATTCGATACCAATAGATTCGCCTCTGGTAAAATCCGATACCCGGCCGACTCCCGTTTCCACTCCAGAAGATTACGGTTACAGCGTTCCAGTGCACGCTCCAGACGTGGAGCTTTCCCCTTTATGATCCGCTTCACCTGTAAAATATCTTCCTTTACCAGACAAGCACTATACATCCCCCTGGCGCGGTTTACCAGGTTATGGGCCTCATCGACCAGAAACAGATAATCTCCCTGGTTTCCATCTGCAAAATACCGCTTTAGCTTCGCATTCGGGTCAAATACATAGTTATAATCACAGATGATCCCGTCCGCCCAGCTGCTGATATCCAGACAGAATTCAAATGGGCAGACCCGGTAGTTTTTTGCGTATTCCAGAATGATATCCCGTGTGATCCCCTGTTGCTCATGAATGATATCATAAACCGCATCATTCACCCGGTCAAAATGTCCTTTTGCATAAGGACATGCATCCGGATTGCACTCTGCCTTTTCCAATGGACAGAGTTTTTCTTTCGCCGTAATCGTGACCGTTGTAAAACACATGCCCTGTCCCCGGAGCAGGGAAAAACAATTTTCTGCCACGCTGCGGGTGATCGTCTTGGCTGTCAGGTAAAACAGCTTTTCCCCGTTCCCACTTCCCATGGATTTTAATGCCGGATATACCACGGACAGCGTTTTTCCGATTCCAGTCGGTGCCTGAATGAACAGGTTGCGTTTTCTTGCCAGTGCACGGTACACCGACACTGCCAGCTCTTTCTGTCCAGGCCGGTATTCATACGGAAATTCCAGATCCCGCAGGGATTCGTTCCGGCGCACGGTATGACGGTATAAATATTCTGCCCATTTCACGTATTCATGGATCAATCCTTCAAACCACTCTGTAAGTTCTTCCCTGCTCTTGTCCTGCCGGAAGCGGCGGATCTCCTCTGTTTCCAGATTGCAGTAGGTGATCTGGACTGTGACCGAATTCAGGCTCTCATGGTCGCAGCAATACATGTGCGCATAGCAAAAAGCCTGGGCCAGATGGACCTGGGCCGCTTCCTCCAGCAAATGAAGATCCATGTAAACACATTTGATCTCGTCGATGGTCACACCAGAAGCCTCTTCGATCACGCCATCGGCGCGGCCCTCCACCAAAATCCGGTAGTCCTCCTGCTCCATGATATGTTTCATTGCAACCTCTGCGTGGTAGCTGGCACCCTGCCGCTTCTGGATCTTCCGGTGCATGCGGCTTCCGGCCTGCATGGCATCCTTTTCTGCTGAGGAAGTACGGCGGTTGTCGATATCACCACTGCGCATGACAAATTCTACAAGATTGCGCACGGATATGCGTATCGTTTTCCAGTCAGTGCTCATACCAGACCCTCCTATTGCTTTCTTGAAACCTTTCTATGCAACGAAAAAAGCGATAAAGCCCTAAGACTTTATCGCTCTTATTTAGCAGGGGATGAGGGGCTCGAACCCCCATCGACGGTTTTGGAGACCGGTGCTCTACCATTGAACTAATCCCC
>OHMN01000730.1_pt1 | contig 27939 bp, 19 predicted proteins | sample 1569361 | NCBI WGS metagenome assembly OHMN01 (sample SAMEA3541508, study PRJEB24748) | human gut metagenome | biome: human gut; feature: human-associated habitat; material: faeces | place: China | collected 2012
ACTGAAAAGTAGTCGGGGATTTTTTCTATCATACCTAAAAATTAAGCGTTTACTTATGATCAGAAAAATTATCCAGATTGATGAGAAAAAGTGCAATGGCTGCGGAGCCTGCGCGGCGGCGTGCCATGAGGGCGCCATTGGAATGGTGAATGGAAAGGCTAAGCTTCTCAGAGACGATTACTGCGACGGGCTGGGAGACTGTCTGCCGGAATGTCCGGTGGGAGCCATCAGCTTCGTAGAACGTGAGGCGGCTGCCTATGACGAGATGGCTGTGTTGGCTAATAAGAAGCTGAAAGAGGAGAGGAGCCAGAAGGAAACTCTGAATACGCATAGTTCTCAGCTGGCCCAGTGGCCCTGCCAGATAAAGCTGATACCAACAAATGTGCCGTATTTTCAGGACGCGGATCTGCTGATCGCCGCAGACTGCACAGCCTACGCTTACGCCAATATGCATCAGGACTTTATGAGGGGAAGAGTCACTCTCATCGGATGTCCCAAATTAGACGCCGTAGATTACAGTGAGAAGCTGACGCAGCTGATTTCAGACAATGACATTAAAAGCGTGACGATTGTCAGGATGGAGGTTCCCTGCTGCGGAGGGCTGGAGCTGGCGGCTAAAAAAGCGCTTCAGGCCAGCGGGAAATTAATCCCATGGCAGGTTGTGACAATCACTGTAGATGGAACGATCCGGCCTTCCTCCAGCCGTTAATCCTCCCCTCCCACCTCCCCGAACAGCCATCTGTGCTGCCGCGTCACCCGCTCTCGGATTTGCGCCACCAGCCTTTCGGGGCTGAGGACGCGGATCACCGGGCCGAAGGACAGCAGATCGATGAGCAGCTCCGTTTCGTCCTGGATATCATAGTAAACAGAGCAGATGTAGACGCCTTTTTCCTCGTCGTAAACCGTATGCTTTTCATAATCGGCAAATTTCAGCATACACCGTTCCAGGGAATTTCTTCTGCCGTCGATTTCAATGACAGCCGGTTCCTCAGCTTTCTGGGAGAAGACAGACAGAGAGGACAGTTCAGAAGATGGCGGTTCAGAGGACAGTTTGGGCTTGCTGACGTTTTCTTTTACTGGCCGCGGCGGGTCGGCCAGACGGCAGGACAGGATTTTTCCTACGTTTAACGTATAGGGGAGGCTGCTTCGGCCATTTCGCGGTCTCATGCAGAGCAGGCGGAATTTGTCGTCCTTGGAGGAGTACTGGAGACGGACCGGAAGAACCTTTAAATCTGTCAGGAGCTGGTTTTTTCCTTTGTAGGAGAGTTTTAAAAGCCGTTTTTCAGAGAGTCCGGCGAGAATCGTTCGAAAATGTTCCCGGTACATGGCGCTGAAATAGGGATCTCCGTTTCGAAAACGATCGTAATAATAGAAATCCTCCTCCTGATACAGAGCAGGGATACCGGCCTTTATCAAATCCCGCTCCTCCTCTGTGAAAAACAGCAGAAAGCGGGGATCCTGGCAGACGGAGGAGATCCAGGACTTCTGAAGACGGGAAAGGGGCGCTTTCAGAGTCTTATCACCCAGAGCGGAGAAAAAGAGACCGTCTTCCGTTTTGTGCAGAAGGCAGATCCATGGGCCGTCCTGGCCGGTCAGCCGGGGGAGGATGGACAGAGCACTTTCCTTGAAGGCCGTGGCTTCGCAGATTTCCTCCATTCTTTTTTGGCTGACAGGAGAGCAGGCCGCCTCCTCTAATATCTGCCTGACTGCCTGATAATAGCAGCAGTACAATTTATCAAACAGCGTTAATTCCTGTTCCATGGCGAGTCTCCTTTCTGCATGATTGTTCAGCGTCGGCAGTTGTCTGCCTGTCTGCTTCATTTCTGGTACGTTTCATTTCTGCTGCACTTCGTTCGCAGTTTTCAGCCTTCTCCCCGTACATCCGGTACATGCTTTTCCAGTCAGAAATAATCTTAAAAACAGAACTTTCGCTGGAAGACTGGATATCCATAATGCGCCCGGTAAAGGATTTTACCCAGGACAGCATTTCGTTGACGTCGAAGAAAACGCCGCTGTACAGATATTCATTTTTTCGGATCCGCAGCACCTCGCCGCCTTTTCCTTCCCGGTAAAGCCGTTCTAAAATATGCTCCTCCCTCTCCTCGTCCACAAAGATCTTCATGCATATTTCTTCTGTCCGCACCGCCTTTGAGCCAAAGGACACGCCGAAGCACAGGGCGCGGTTTTTATCCAGAAGAGTCCGGAAGAAGGCGGCTTCGTCCAGATCTTCTCTCAGCTTTCTCACCCGGGCAATGCAGTCCAGCCTCAGATTGAGAAAACGCCGTTCCTTTACTGCATAGATGCAGGCGTACCGGCGTCCTGTTTTGGTACTGGCGAAAATCTGCAGCGGAAAGCCCTGGATGAGGGTAATATTTCCGCTTCTCTGGCTGTGATTTTCCAACTCCAGGCAGACGCCCTTGCGGATGGCCTGGAGAATCGGATATAAAATGCCGTCTTCCAGGGTGTGAACCATGAAATAGTGCTTAAAGCAGAAGCGGGAGTTGTGCGTGTACTCCCGATCCAGGATGGTGTTTCCGATAAAGCCGAAGGGCGCTGTCTCCGAGAAGAAGGAGACTGCCGTGAGGAGCCGATCATAGAGCTCCTTATGCTCAGGCATCTCAAAGGAGGCGGGCAGGCTTAACTGGTAATAGACGGATTTTTGATATTTTTCAGAGGACAGAAGCCCCAGCCCTTCATATTCCTTTAATTTCAGGCGGACGGTCTGCCCGTCGAAGAGGCAGCCGAAATCTTCTGAAATCCGATCCGCCAGCTCTCCAGCCGTCATTCCCGGGCAGGAGGAAGAACCGGAAACAGGGCTCTCTGTCTGGCCGTTTTCCAGCTCTTTCGCATCTTCCCTGCGCGAAAGCAGGTAATGCAGAATAAAAAAGTGCAGCAGCAGCTCGTTGTCTGTAAAGCTCTTTGATTTCCACGCGCTGTAAAGGGGATTGGAGGAGATGGAACGGCTGTCTGCGCTGATGGAGATCTGCTTTCCCTTTGCCGTATAGTCTGAGGAAATGCAGCCGGACAGCCAGCTTTCAATCCGCCGCCGCTCATTGTCATAGGTTCTGGCGCTTTTTTCCGTGAAGTCTCCCCGCACCTTAAAACCGTAAACGTAAAACTGCCGCATATAGTCGCGGATTCGGTCGAAATTTTTGATCAATTCCTGAAATTGTGCCATGGCATTTTCTCCTTTCCCCCTTCTGCACTGACGCTATAGCTAAATTATAGCAAGGCCGCAACTTTTTTTAAATGATCAATCAGGAAAAATTTACTAGAATAGGCATTGTAACAGGAAAGACCATAGAAGCTGCGCCAACCGAAAGAGGGGCGTTTGGAAAGGAAGTGGAACAGGTATGTTTGTTGTATCAGATAAGGCGTGGAAAAGCCCGATCAAAATCTGGCTGGAAAAGAGAGAGGATATGGAGGAAAGCTGTTTTGAACAGGCCCGCCATCTGGCGGAGCTTCCCTTCCTTCACAAATGGGTGTGCCTGATGCCAGACACCCATACAGGAAAGGGAATGCCCATCGGAGGCGTGATCGCGGCGAAGCAGATACTGATTCCCAATGCGGTGGGAGTGGATATCGGCTGCGGCATGGCCTGGGTGGGAACGAATATAAAGACAGAGGAGATCCGGGAGATTATCACAGGAAACGGCAGTCTGATTCAGGGAATGGTAGGAGATATTTTGAGAAACGTGCCGGTAGGCTTTGCCCATCACAAGACGGCCATGCCCTGCTTTACCTTAGACCGGGCCTTTGAGGAGTTTGACAAGTACGAGGAGGACGGAGAGCTGTTAGGACAGCTGGATGCCGGATATTTTCAGGTGGGAACTCTGGGAGGAGGCAATCATTTTATTGAGCTTCAGGAGGATGAGGAAGGATATCTGAGCGTGATGATCCACTCCGGAAGCCGCCATATGGGAAAGGCAGTCTGCGATTATTTTCACCAGAAGGCCAGGGAACTGAACAGCAGGTGGTACAGCCAGGTTCCCGACGAGTACCGGCTGGCGTTCCTGCCTCTGGACACGAAGGAGGGAAGGCAGTATTTAAACTGGATGCAGCTTTCCATGGATTTCGCCATGGAAAACAGGGCGAAAATGATGCTGGCCGTGAAGGCAGTTCTGGAGAAGTGGATTGGCAAATATACGGATTTAGAATTGAGCTTTACAGAGGAGATCAACTGCCACCATAATTATGCGGCTCTTGAGAACCACTATGGGGAGAACGTGTGGGTTCATCGCAAGGGCGCCGTCAGGGCCAGAGAAGGGGAACTGGCGGTAATTCCGGGAGCCATGGGTTCCTACAGCTATGTGGTGAGAGGAAGGGGAAATGAAGAGTCCTTCTGCTCCTCCTCCCACGGAGCCGGGCGCAGGTATTCCAGAAAAGGGGCTATAAACGCATTTACCTGCGAGGAGGTAGTGAACGACCTGAAGGAACGGCAGGTGGTTCTGGGAAAGAAAAATAAGTCCGACGTGGCGGAGGAAAGCCGTTTCGCCTATAAAGATATTGACGAGGTAATGAAAAATCAGTCCGATTTGGTGGAGCCGGTAAAGAAACTGCACACCATCGGCGTGGTAAAAGGATAACTGGCAGCAGCCAATTCCCCGAAAATCCCCGAAAATCGGAAGATTTTCTGACAGGAGCAGGTTTGGAGTCCATACAGACGGATTCTGCCTGCCGGGTGCAGAAACGTGAGCGTTTCTGCATTCCAGGGAACAGAGAGCTGTTTTTTATATTTGACAATTCGCAGGTTCAAATCCTGTCAGATTCCAGGAATCTGTAGCTAAGCTGGTATAGCAGTCATCAGAAAAACGCAGGATAAGCGGACAACCCAGGGAAAGAGGCTGTCAGAGAGCCTTTTCCCCCGCTTTTTACAGCTGTGCCTTTCAGGATACCGAAACAGGAACAATTAAGGAGCGAAGCCGCATACGGCAGGTCTTTAAATGAGCTGTTTCTCAATGAAAGGCCCCTGTAAAGCAGCGGATGGAATGAAACGAAACTTATGAATGCGGCATATGTAAAAAAGAACAAAAAGCACAGAGGAGGCGTTTCCATATGAAAATAACAATCAGTGAGCAGTCCTGCGGTTTTTTAATAGAAAACGGAACGTTCCGCAGAATACTGTTTTCCGGAATTCACCGCATTCCATTTTGGAAACACGCAGAGGTGAAACAGACGGTGATGAGGGGCAGGGTGGAAGAACAGGGAATTCCTATGGAATGCCTGATGGAGAATCCGGAATTTTCCAGGCGCGTGCTGAAGGCGCTGATTCCTGACGGAAGTATTGGCTACCGCTTCGTCAACGGTGTATTTGCGGAGGTGCTTCTGCCGGGAGAATACTATTTCTGGAAGATGTATGAAACTCAGGAGCTTCGCATAGCAGACGTGTCGTCTCCTGATATCGATCCGGATCTTCCCGTGTATCTGATAGAAAAAGCGCCGCCGTTTCTGTACAAAAAGATTACGGTAGAGGAGGGGGAGGCTGGGCTTTTATATTACAACGGAGTGTATGAGAGAACGCTGCCCTGCGGAATCTGGTATTTCTGGAATTATGGAACCAGGGTTTCCTGCACGCTGGCAGATTTGAAAATGCAGAGAGTGGAGATTTCAGGACAGGATATTCTCACTTCCGACAAGGTAGGAGTCAGACTGAACCTGGTGTGCTGCTATAAAATCACTGATCCGGTCAGCCTGATGAGGAAGACGTCAAATATCGCGGAGCAGATTTACAGCGCCGGCCAGCTGGCTGCCAGAGAGTATGTGGGAAGGCTGAAGCTGGACGAGCTTCTGGATAAAAGAGAGGAACTGGCCTCCTGCCTGTCTGAGAAAATAAAACAGATAGAGAAGGAGTATCCGGTGGAGCTTGGAAACGTAGGAATTAAAGACATTATCCTTCCGGGAGAGATCCGGACGATCATGAATACCGTGCTGATTGCCGAGAAGCAGGCCCAGGCCAACGTCATCACCCGCAGAGAGGAGACAGCCTCCACTAGAAGCCTGCTGAATACGGCCAGGCTGATGGAGGACAATAAAATTTTGTACCGTTTAAAGGAGATGGAGTATCTGGAAAAAATCTGCGAGAAGGTGGGAAGCATTTCCCTGTCCGGCGGAAGCGGGCTTCTGGGCCAGCTGGCAGAATTAACGAAGGGGAGAGAGTAGGAAAATAGGCGGAAAATCCTACAGAAAATAGGCGGAAAATCCGCTTCCCCACTTGACAAACAAAAAAACAGTGCGTAAAATATTAAACAGCATAAGAAAAGGCAGTGAAGGTGTAAGTAGAAGCTTATTTTCCGTCCAGAGAGAGAAGATCATCGGCTGAGAGTCTTCTTCGGTTCAGATAAGAGTTCGAAATTCCCGCTGGAGCCGCGCAGCTGAACAGGAAGCCTCAGAAAGGCTTTAAGTAGGCGGCGACGTTTCGTACACGTTACGTATAAGATAAGAGCCTGCAGCAGCAGGAATCAGGGTGGTACCGCGGTTTATATCCCGTCCCTTCGCGTGCGAAGGGGCGGGATTTTTGTTTTTTGTATAAGAAATATCAGGAAGGCTCTTTGGCACACGACGCGCAGATACAATCGATAGAAGAAGGAGATATTATGAGAGAGCAGTTAGAGAAAATCAAAGCTGAGGCCCTTGCGAAGATCGAAGCCTCCGACGCGCTGGAAAAGTTAAACGATATCCGCGTCGCATACCTTGGAAAAAAGGGCGAGCTGACCAGCGTTTTAAAGAGCATGAAGGACGTAGCTCCTGAGGAGCGCCCGAAGGTAGGCCAGATGGTAAATGATGCCAGAGCTTTAATCGAGGCCAAGTTAGAGGAGACCAAGAACAAACTGGCTCGTCTGGCCCGCGAGGAGCAGATGAAGAGAGAGGTGATTGACGTAACTCTTCCTGCTAAGAAGAACCATGTAGGCCACAGCCATCCAAATACCATCGCTTTAGAGGAAGTAGAGAGAATCTTCATCGGAATGGGCTACGAGGTAGTGGAAGGTCCTGAGGTGGAGTATGATAAGTACAACTTTGAGAAATTAAACATTCCGAAGGGACATCCGGCCAGAGACGAGCAGGATACTTTCTACATCAATGATTCTGTTGTCCTCAGAAGCCAGACTTCCCCGGTTCAGGTCCGCACCATGGAGACAAGAAAGCCTCCGATCCGCATTATTGCGCCGGGCCGCGTATTCCGCTCCGACGAGGTAGACGCAACCCACTCCCCGTCCTTCCATCAGATTGAGGGACTTGTCATTGACAAGAATATTACGTTTGCAGATCTGAAGGGAACCCTGGCCGAGTTCGCCAGAGAGCTGTTCGGAGAGGAGACAAAGGTAAAATTCCGTCCTCACCACTTCCCGTTCACAGAGCCGTCTGCTGAGGTAGATGTAAGCTGCTTCAAGTGTGGAGGAAAGGGCTGCCGCTTCTGCAAGGGATCCGGATGGATTGAGATTTTAGGCTGCGGTATGGTACATCCTCACGTACTGGAGATGTGCAACATCGATCCGGAGGAATACTCAGGTTTTGCATTCGGTGTGGGCCTTGAGAGAATTGCCCTCTTAAAGTATGAGATTGACGATATGAGACTGCTGTATGAAAACGACGTGCGCTTTTTAAAGCAGTTCTAAGAGTTTTCAAACCAGACAGGAATAACAGATAAAGGTTTCACAGAGAACCGATTAGATTGCAAGGAGAAATAAGATGAACACAGCATTATCATGGATAAAAGCATATGTTCCGGATCTGGACGTTACAGCCCAGGAGTACACCGACGCTATGACGCTGACAGGAACAAAGGTAGAGGGCTACGAGTGTCTGGACAAGAATCTGGAGAAGATCGTGGTAGGACAGATTTTAAAGATTGACCGCCATCCGGACGCAGACAAGCTGGTGATCTGTCAGGTAGATCTGGGCGGCGAAGTAACCCAGATCGTCACAGGAGCGCCTAACGTAGAGGTGGGACAGAAGGTTCCGGTGGTTCTGGACGGCGGAAAGGTAGCCGGAGATCATGACGGCGGCCGCCCTGAGGACGGAGTAAAGATTAAAAAGGGCAAGCTGCGCGGCGTAGAGTCTAACGGCATGATGTGCTCCGTAGAGGAGCTGGGATCCAGCCGCGAGATGTATCCGGACGCTCCGGAGCTTGGAATTTACGTATTCCCGGACGATGTTCAGGTGGGAAGCGACGCAGTGGAAGCGCTGGGCCTCAGAGATGTCGTATTCGAGTATGAGATTACTTCCAACCGCGTAGACTGCTACAGCGTAATCGGAATTGCCAGAGAGGCAGCTGCTACTTTTGGAAAGAAGTTCTGCGCCCCTGAGATTAAGGCTACAGGAAACAGTGAGGACATTCATGACTACCTGAAGGTGAGCGTAGAGGATGCGAAGCTGTGCCCGCGCTACTGTGCAAGAATGGTGAAGAATATTAAGCTGGCTCCGTCCCCGGACTGGATGCGCCGCCGCCTGGCTGCCAGCGGTATCCGCCCCATTAACAACATTGTGGATATTACAAACTATGTAATGGAAGAGTACGGACAGCCGATGCACGCCTACGATTATGATCAGATTGCAGGAAAAGAGATCGTGGTAAAATGCGCTCAGGACGGAGAGGTGTTCCAGACTCTGGACGGTCAGGAGAGACAGCTGGACAGCCAGATCCTTATGATCAACGACGGCGAGAAGGCAGTGGGAATCGCTGGAATTATGGGAGGCGAGAACTCCAAGATTACAGACGATGTAAAGACTATGGTATTCGAGGCTGCCTGCTTTGATGGAACCAATATCCGTCTCTCCGCCAAGAGAGTGGGACTGAGAACAGACGCTTCCGGAAAGTTCGAGAAGGGACTGGATCCAAACACAGCAGAGCTGGCTATTAACCGTGCCTGCCAGCTGATTGAAGAACTGGGAGCCGGAGAGGTTGTAGGAGGCATGCTGGACGTATATCCGGTAAAGAAAGAAGGAAACCGCGTTGCCTTCGAGCCGGAGAGAATCAACCGTCTTCTGGGAACTGATATTTCCAAAGAAGACATGATTTCCTACTTAAAGAGCGTAGAGCTGGAATACGATGAGAAGACAAATGAGATCGTAGTTCCAAGCTGGCGTCAGGACGTTCACAGAATGGCAGACGTGGCTGAAGAGGTTGCCCGTTTCTACGGCTACGATGTGATTCCGACCGCCCTGCCTACAGGCGAGGCTACTGCCGGAAAGCTGTCCTTCAAGCTGAGAGTAGAGGAAATTGCCAGAAGAATTGCAGAGTTCTGCGGCTTCTCTCAGAGCATGACCTACTCCTTCGAGAGCCCGAAGGTATTTGATAAGCTGCTGATTCCAGAGGATTCCACACTTCGCAGAGTGGTTTCCATTTCCAACCCGCTGGGAGAGGATTTCAGCGTTATGAGAACCACTCCGTTAAACGGAATGTTAAACTCTCTCTCCACAAACTACAACCGGAGAAATAAGGACGTAAGACTCTACGAGCTGGCTACCGTTTACCTGCCCGTAAGCGAGGAGGAGAATGCCAAGCACCTGGAGGAGACAGGACTTCCGGCGCTTCCGGACGAGCGTCAGCAGTTCACTCTGGGAATGTACGGAAACGGCGATTTCTTCACCATGAAGGGCGTAGTAGAGGAATTCCTGGAGAAAGTGGGAATGAAGAAAAAGCCTCATTATAATCCTGAGGCAGGAAAGAGCTTCCTCCACCCGGGACGCCAGGCTCTCATTTCCTACAACGGCACAGTGATTGGATATATGGGCGAGGTTCATCCTGACGTGGCGGACAACTACAAGCTGGGCGAGAAGACCTATGTGGCAGTTCTCGATATGCCTGAGATCACTGCAAACGCTACCTTCGATCACAAGTACGAGGGAATTGCCAAGTATCCATCCGTGACAAGAGACCTGAGCATGGTAATGAAGAAAGAGATTCTGGCAGGACAGATTGAGGACGTGATTGAGCAGAGAGGCGGCAGGATTCTGGAAAGCTACAAGCTCTTCGACGTATACGAGGGAAGCCAGATCACAGCAGGCTACAAGTCAGTGGCTTACTCCATCACCTTCCGCTCCAAAGATCACACCCTGGAGGAGAAGGAAGTAACCTCCGCTATGAACAAGATTCTGAACGGACTTCAGGGACTGGGAATCGAGCTGAGAAGCTAAAAATTCCTGATGAAGGGATAAAAATAAACAGAATTAACGTAAGATAACCTGGCGTCTCTGCCAGTCTGAGGGAAAGCACCATCAGGCTGGCGGAGGCGCTTTTTGTGTAACAGGAAGACGCCGGGTTAAGGTCGCTAAAAACGGCGGTTTGTGCTATACTACACTTATGAAAAGTATGTATGAAAAGCGGAGGAAGACATGATTACAGGTGAATTAAAAAACAAAATTGACAGTTTGTGGGATATTTTCGCTTCAGGCGGTCTGGTCAATCCCCTTGAAGTCATCGAGCAGATTACCTATCTGATGTTTATTCATGATCTGGATGATTCAGACAATACAAGGGCAAAGGAAAGCGCCATGCTGGGGCTTCCCCACCAGAGTATTTTCACTAACGAGGTGAAAATAGGAGAACGGACCATAGCCGGCGCACAGCTGAAATGGTCGGTTTTCCATGATTTTCCGGCTGACAGGATGTATTCTGTGATACAGGAATGGGTATTTCCATTTATCAAGACGCTGCACAGCGACAAAAACAGCGCCTATTCCAAATATATGGACGACGCGATTTTTAAGCTGCCGACTCCACTCGTTTTATCCAAGGTTGTCGATTCATTAGATGAAATCTATAAGATGATGAATGAAATCCAGACTGCAGACGTGCGGGGAGACGTGTATGAGTACCTTTTGTCAAAGATTGCCCAGTCTGGACGGAACGGCCAGTTCAGAACTCCCAGGCACATTATCCGGATGATGGTGGAGCTGATGGATCCTTCCAGCGACGAGGTGATCTGCGATCCGGCCTGCGGAACATCGGGATTTTTAGTGGCAGCAGGAGAATACCTGAAAGAGAAGAAAAAGGAAGAGATTTTCTTTGACAGGCAGAAGAAAGACCACTATATGAATCACATGTTCCACGGATACGACATGGACAGAACCATGCTCCGCATTGGGGCAATGAACATGATGACTCATGGCATTGACAATCCGTTTATTGAGTACAGAGACAGTCTCTCAGATCAGAACCCGGATAAGGAGAAATATTCGCTGGTGCTGGCCAATCCGCCGTTTAAGGGAAGTCTGGACGCAGAGTCCGTGTCAGGGGATCTGCTGAAGGTCTGCAAGACCAAAAAAACAGAATTATTATTCCTGGCGCTGTTTCTGCGCATGTTAAAAATTGGCGGCAGATGTGCCTGCATCGTTCCGGACGGTGTGCTGTTTGGTTCCTCAAAGGCACATAAAGACATCAGAAAGGAAATCGTGGAGAACCAGAGGCTGGAGGCGGTGATCTCCATGCCTTCCGGAGTGTTTAAGCCATACGCGGGAGTATCGACCGCTATCCTGATATTCACAAAAACAGAACACGGCGGAACCGACCAGGTCTGGTTCTATGACATGACAGCAGACGGATACAGCCTGGATGATAAGCGAAACGAGGTGAAAGAGAACGATATTCCAGATATTATAGCACGTTTCCGCAATTTATCAGCCGAGGCCGACCGGAAACGTACAGAACAGAGCTTTTTTGTGCCAAAAAGCGAGATTGTTGAAAATGCATATGATCTTTCAATTAATAAGTACAAAAAAGTCGAATACGTTCCCGTCGAATATCCCTCTACACTGGAAATCATGACCCAGCTTCGCGAAATCGAGATGGAAATCAGCCAGGAAATGGAAGAACTGGAACGACTGTTAAATTTATAAGAGGAAGGATATACAAAATCGATCAATTCGGAGTTGTAGGGGAAGATGTAGATGGAACAAAAACGGTTAGGCGATCTCGCCACTTATATAAATGGATACGCATTTAAGCCAGAAGATAGAGGAAAAGAAGGACTTCCAATTATTAGAATTCAAGACCTTACAGGGAACACTTATGATTTGGGCTTTTATAATGGTGATTATCCTGAAAAAATTGAGATTAATGATGGTGATATTTTAATTTCTTGGTCGGCCAGTTTAGGTGTGTATATTTGGAATCGAGGAAAAGCTCTCTTAAATCAACATATTTTTAAGGTTGTATTTGATAAAGAAGAGGTGAACAAACAATATTTTGTGTTTGCTGTTAAATATAATCTGAAAGAAATGGGAACAAAGGCTCATGGCGCTACCATGAAGCATATTGTTAAAAAGGACTTTGATAATACGTTGGTTCCGTTTCCAACTATTGAAAAACAAGATGTTATTGCAGAAATTCTTTCAAAAGCAGCATATATTGTTGATGCTAGAAAGCAGGAACTGCAAAAGTTAGACGACCTTGTGAGAGCCCGATTTGTAGAACTGTTTGGGGATGAGAATAATTCAAAGAATTGGAGTATAGTTCATATTGAGGATGTTGCCGATGTACAGGTCGGTGTTGTAATAAAGCCCTCCCAGTATTATACCGATGAAAGCAACGGGATAAAAGCATTTCGTTCGCTTAATGTGGGGGCTGGCTTCATAAAAGATTCTGACTGGGTATATTTCACAGCAGAAGGTCATCAGAAGAATTCAAAATCAATACTCAGAGAAAATGATTTGCTAATAGTACGATCCGGTGCACCAGGGACTGCTTGTGTTGTTACCGAAGATTATGTAGGATGTAATGCAATTGATATTATTATTGCTCATCCTGACTGTGAAAAAGTAAATCCATATTATCTATGCACATTTACAAATATGCCACATGGAAAGAAACAGATTGTTGAAGGTACTGGTGGAGCAGCACAGCAACACTTTAATGTTGGAAAATATAATAAATTGCAACTTATGCTACCGCCAAAAGAGTTGCAAGATAAATTTGTAGAATTTATTAATCAGATCGCCAAATCAAAAGCTGCGGTTCAAAAGGCCTTAGATCAGGCACAGTTATTGTTTGACAGCTTAATGCAGGAGTATTTCGGATAGAGAGGTAGCGTCAAATGGCGAAAATGACAGTATATCATGGCGGTTACGCCCCAGTTGAGAATCCGGAAATCCGTATTGGAAGGAATACAAAGGATTTTGGAAATGGATTTTACTGCACAATTATCAAAGAACAGGCACAGCGGTGGGCCAAACGGTATGATACGAAAATTGTATCTATCTACGATGTGCGGCTTAATTCTGCTTTGCAAATCAAGGAATTTAAAGAAATGACAGATGAATGGCTGGATTTCATTATTGACTGCAGAAGCGGAAAGAAACACGCCTATGACATTGTAATTGGGGCAATGGCTGACGATCAGATTTATAATTATGTGTCCGACTACATGGATGGAAGCATTACAAGAGAGCAGTTTTGGGTATTGGCCAAATTCAAATATCCAACACATCAAATCAATTTTTGTACAAAAGAAGCGTTAAAATGTCTCGAATACAGAGGATTTGAGGAGGTTTTGTAATGGAGAACAGAGGGCGTGAATCAGCCAAAGACAATGATTTGTTCTTTACATGCAGTTTGATTGATTATATAGCGAGAAAGACGAAACATACCAGGGTAGAGGTGGTCAATGCACTGGGGAAGCAGAATCTTGAAAAGATTTACGATTTGGCGGATATTTACCATAGTGATAACATCGATCGCGTCAGTGATGATTTTATCAAAGCGGCGGGGATTGAAACAGGAAATTTTGACAATGTGTCCGCCTGCCAATACGCGATTCCAACCCATTGGGACATTGGAAAAGTGTATAAAAGACTGATAAAATCTGTGGCAGAACACGAAAAAACAGGTGTAATTGACGCGTTATTAAAGGTTTATAACTCGTTTATCAGCAGTAAAATAGATGATTACAACAGCAGTATGTACTATGAAAATCCATCTTATTTGCTGGAGTGCTATTTGGAAAATAAAGTGATTTAATAATTTTGGGTGCAGGATGTTGGTATTGTAAGGAGGACAATACCAACATGGAAGAAAAAATTGTACTGATTATCAATGAAATGGCAGATTACCTGAATGTTTCCCAGATGAAAAAGCTGCAGGAAGTCCTGCTGCAGACATTTTCGGAAAACACCGCGCCGAAAGAAGAAACTTCCAATATCGAGTATTTGCAGCTGTTTTTAGACGCGAAAAAGATTGAAGGGTGCTCAGAACGGACAATCCAGTATTATTGTTCTACGGTGGAGAGACTGCTCCAGAATATAGAACAGCCAGTACGAAAAATCACTACAGAAGAAATCAGAAAATATCTTGTAGATTATCAGAAAATCAATAACTGCAGTAAAGTCACAGTAGACAATATCCGGCGGAATATTTCCAGCTTTTTCTCCTGGCTGGAGGAAGAAGATTACATATTAAAAAGTCCTATGAGACGCATTCATAAAATCAAAACAAAGCAGCCGGTAAAAGAAATTATTTCGGATGAGGCGATAGAGCTGCTTCGAGACCACTGCAAGTGCGACAGAGATTTAGCCATGATCGATTTGCTGTATTCTACGGGAATACGTGTAGGAGAACTGGTAAATTTGAATATTTCAGATGTTGATTTTGAGGAAAGAGAGTGCGTTGTTTTCGGAAAAGGAGATAAAGAACGGAAAGTATATTTTGACGCCAAGGCCAAGCTTCACTTGCAGAATTATTTAAGAACGAGAAACGACGATAATCCGGCGCTTTTTGTATCTCTGGATGCGCCACATGATCGCTTAAAAATCAGCGGAGTAGAAATTCGCATCCGCACCCTTGGCAGAAAGCTGAATATGGAGAAAATTCATCCGCATAAATTCCGCAGAACGATGGCAACAAGAGCGATTGACAAAGGTATGCCCATCGAGCAGGTACAAAAAATACTGGGACATTCACAAATAGATACTACCATGCAGTATGCCATTGTAAATCAGACCAACGTAAAAACGTCCCATCAAAAATTCATCGCCTAGATCAATTCGGATTGACCGAGCTCTTTTGGGCGAGGGATGCTCCTTGCACGAAGGGCAAGAAGATGAGTGCATATGTAGCTTGTTCACAAGCGGATGCTTGGCGGCTTGGAAGCATAGTGCGACAGCACGCATGAGCATGAAGCGAAGCGGAATGCGAATAGGCACTGCTAAATGAGGTCGATAAATCCGATACGAGAGAGTTGTGAGATGATGATGAAAAATAAGTGGCAATACCGAAAGATTGGCGATGTTTGTGTGGTTGAACGAGGCAGTTCTCCGAGACCTATTGATCAATTTATAACAGAAGATGGGGGTGGGATCAATTGGATTAAAATTGGTGACACTACGGAATCAATGTATATTACAGAAACTGCCCAGAAAATAAAGCCGGAAGGTATGAAAAAATCCAGATATGTGGAACCAGGGGATTTTCTTTTATCTAATTCAATGAGCTTTGGAAGACCGTATATATTGAAAATAGATGGTTGCATACACGATGGTTGGCTTGTACTGAAAGATAAAGATGAAATTTTTGACAAGAGATTTTTGTATTATTATCTTAGTTCAAAGGCGACATATCAAAAGTTTAAACACATGGCAGTTGGTGGAGTTGTAAATAATCTTAACAGTGAGATGGTTAGAAAAATTGATGTTCCTGTCCCAAGCAAGGATGAGCAAATGGACACTGCTGATTTATTAGATAAGATATGCAATATAATTAGTTTAAGAAAGCGAGAATTGAATTGCCTAGACGACCTTATCAGAGCCCGATTTGTAGAACTCTTTGGTGATCCAGAAACAAATCCGAACAGTTGGGATATTACAAAACTAAGTAGATTTTGCGATTTAAAAAATGGCTATGCTTTTAGATCGGGAGATTACGTTGAGTCGTCTGCAGTGTTGAACTGCCGCATGAGCAATATCAGACCCGATGGAGGTTTTGATGCTGAGTACCACCCCAAATTCCTTCCAGATGAATTCTGGGATCGGTATAAGGAGTATCGACTAAAAGATGGCGATGTGATAATCGCAATGACCGACATGGCTAACGACCCCAAAATCCTTGGGGTTCCCACCATCGTAAAAACAAACGGAAAAAGGTTCCTGTTGAATCAGCGTGTCGGAAAACTCACATTTTATAATACAGAATGCATAAATAATGTGTATTTGATGTTTGTATTATCACAGAAGCACATCCGACAGCAATTGGTAAAAAACGCAGGAGGTAGTACGCAAATCAATGTGGGCAAGCCTGCCATCCTTGGTATTGAATTTTTCGTGCCGCCAATGGAGCTACAGGAGCAATTTGCCGCCTTCGTTGCTCAAGTCGCCAAATCAAAATTCACTAAAACCTTCAGTCTGCTGCGATGTTGATTTTTTAAAAATTATTCAAACTAACAGAACATTTGCAAAAACTCGTATCAATATGCAAGAACTACAAAAGGAGGGAGGCGCTCTATGATCACTAATTTTGATTATTTAAAACAGGAACCAAAATTTTCCAGATTTGCAGACGTCGCCATATCTGCGGAGAGGATTATTCTCATGGATCCGGAGGCCAGCATAATCAATAGCCGCCGGGCCATGGAGTTTGCTGTAAAATGGATGTATTCTGTGGATTCGGATCTGGAAATGCCCTACCAGGATAATCTGCAGAGCCTGATGAATGCCGAGGAATACAGGGATATTGTGGGGCCTGATCTGTGGAAGCGCATGGACTACATCAGGAGATGCGGCAACAATGTAGCCCACAGCAATAAGAAGCTGGGAAGAGACGAGGCCATGCTCTGCCTGGAGAACCTGTTTATCTATCTGGACTTTGTTGCCTGCTGTTATTCCGAGCAGTATGAAGAACGCTCCTTTGACAAAACTGTCATCACTTCCCGGATTGAGAAGGCGAGGGAATCGAAAGCGGCAGCCAGCGCCGTAAAAGCAGAACTGGAACGAGAACAGGAGAAGTCTGCGAAGCAGGAGCTGGATTTACAGAAATTAATGGCGGAAAATGCTTCGCTGAAAGAAGAATTATCTGCCCGCAGGCAGGAACAGCAGCAGGCCTATGTTCCCAAGCCGCTTGATCTATCAGAGTATAAGACAAGGAAGCTATACATCGATGCCATGCTGATGGAGGCAGGCTGGACGGAGGGAAAGGACTGGCTCAATGAAGTGGAGCTTCATGGAATGCCGAATCAGTCTGGAATTGGCTTCGCGGATTACGTTCTTTACGATGATATGCATCGTCCTCTTGCTGTGATTGAGGCGAAGCGGACCTGCGCGGACGTTTCCAGGGGAAGGCAGCAGGCGAAGCTTTACGCCGATCTGCTGGAGCAGAAATATAAGAGAAGGCCCGTTATTTTCCTGACTAACGGATTCGAGACGCATATTATCGACGGGCAGTATCCGGAGAGACCATGCGCGGTCATCTATTCCAAGAGGGATCTGGAAAAGTGGTTTAACTTATTGGCCATGCGGACAAGCCTGGAGCACGTCACAGTGGATAAGAATATTGCCGGGCGGTATTACCAGGAAGCTGCCATTAAGGCAGTCTGCAGAAGCTTTGATGAAAAGAACCGCAGGAAAGCGCTGCTTGTAATGGCCACAGGTTCCGGAAAGACGAGAACTGTGATTGCGCTGTGCGACTGCCTTCTGAAGGCCGGCTGGGTAAAGAATATCCTGTTTCTTGCCGATAGAAATTCCCTTGTCACTCAGGCAAAACGAAGCTTTGTGAATCTTCTGCCCAGCTTATCGTGCACGAATCTGGTGGAGGAGAAAGACAATTACAACGCCCACTGTGTGTTCTCTACCTACCAGACGATGATGAACTGCATTGATACGGTCAGCGACAGCCAGGGAAAACTCTTTACCTGCGGCCATTTTGACCTTGTCATCTGCGACGAGGCCCACCGCTCTATTTACAACAAATACAGGGATATTTTCTCCTATTTTGACGCGCCTTTAGTCGGGCTTACGGCTACGCCGAAGGATGAAATTGATAAAAATACATATGAGATCTTTGAACTGGAGAACGGCGTCCCCACCTATGGATATGATCTGGCCCAGGCGGTAAAGGACGGATATCTGGTGGACTATGTCTCTGTGGAATCAAAGCTTAAGTTCATGGAGCGGGGAATCGTATACGACGAGCTGTCAGAGGAGGATAAGGAGGCTTATGAGGCGACCTTTGGAGGAGAACAGGGAAATCTGCCGGAAGCCATCAACTCTTCGGCTCTCAACTCGTGGATTTTCAATGAGGACACAATCAAACAGGTTTTAAATATCCTGATGACAAACGGAATAAAAATTGATTATGGCCAGAAGCTTGGAAAGACGATTATTTTTGCCAGAAATCACGATCATGCAGAGAAGATTCTGGAAGTGTTCCATAAAGAGTACCCCAGTCTTCCAGACTATGCGAAAGTAATCGACAACTATATGACCTATGCCCAGAGCGCCATTGATGAATTTTCTGATCCGAAAAAGCTGCCCCAGATTGCCATTTCCGTGGATATGCTGGATACGGGAATCGACGTGCCGGAGGTTCTGAACCTGGTATTTTTCAAAAAGGTTATGAGCAAGGCAAAATTCTGGCAGATGATTGGGCGGGGCACAAGACTCTGTCCTGGTCTGCTGGACGGAGAAGATAAGCAGAAATTCTATATTTTTGATTTTTGCGGAAACTTTGATTTTTTCCGAATGAATAAAGGAAAAGCTGCAGCAAATACAATTCCTCTTCAGGGGGCGATTTTTAATCTGCAGTTTGAAATTTCCTATAAGCTTCAGGATATGGAATATCAGACGGACCGGCTGACTGCATACCGGAAAGCACTGGTGGATCAGATGAGCGGGAAGGTGAGGGAACTGCCGAGGGACAGCTTTGCTGTGCGCCAGCATCTGAAGTATGTGGAGCTGTATTCGGAACCGTCCGGCTATCATGCCCTTACCTATGAGGACACTCTGCTTGTCAGGGAGGAAGTGGCTCCTTTGATCCAGCCGGACGGGGACGAGGTAAACGCCGTTCGGTTTGACGCGCTTATGTATGGGATTGAGCTGGCTTATCTGGTTGGAAAGAAGTATTCGAAGGCCCGGACAGATCTTAACAGAAAAGTGGCTGGAATTGCAGGCATGTCCAATATTCCTGAGATTCAGGCTCAGTCTGATTTGATCAATAAGATTCTGCACACCGATTATGTTGAAACTGCCGGAATCAATGAATTTGAAGAAATAAGGGAAAAGCTTCGTGATCTGATGAAGTATGTTTCTTCAGAAAAAGTTAAATATACGACGAATTTTGCAGACGAGCTTCTTTCTATGGAGTGGAAGGAATCGGAGCTGGAAAATGACGAGCTGAAAAATTATAAGGCCAAGGCGGAGCATTATATCAGGCAGCACCAGGACAATCCTGCGATTGCCAAGTTAAAGACGAATCAGCCTTTGACTCAGGCGGATATAGAGGCGTTGGAAGAGACGCTGTGGCATGAGGTCGGCACGAAGCAGGACTATGAGCAGGAATTTGGCGCGAAACCTCTGGGGGAATTTGTCCGCGAGATCGTGGGCCTGGATATGAACGCCGCCAAGGAGGCGTTTTCAGAGTACCTGACCGGTACGAATCTGGACAGCCGGCAGATTTACTTTGTGAATCAGATTGTGGAATACATTGTCCGCAATGGAATGATGAAGGATTTTTCCGTGCTTCAGGAACCGCCGTTCACCGATCGGGGAAGCGTGGTTGAGATATTCACTGATATGAGCGTGTGGCTGGGAATCAAACGAGTGATAGATACCATCAACGCCAATGCGGCGGCCTAGGAAAAAATTTGTGAGCAAGAATTATGAAAACGAAACAGCCGTCTCCTGCTATACTGGGTGGGAAAGGAGGAGACGGCGATGAAACACAGGGTTGAGAAGACAGAGGCAGCCATTGATTACATCGAAGGGCATTTATCGGAAAAGCTGAATTTAGAGCTGGTGGCGGAGGCAGTCCATTATTCCAAGTATTATCTTCACCGGATTTTTACGCAGACAACAGGCCTGACAGTGCACGATTATGTGAAGCGCAGACAGCTGACAGAGGCCGCCAAGCTGCTGGTCTTTTCTGAGAAACCGATTGTGGAGATTGCCTTTCTGGCAGGATATGAAAGCCAGCAGGCGTTTGCAGACAGCTTTAAGGCAATGTACAAAAAGGCGCCGGGACAGTACCGGGAAGAGCGGGAATTTTACCCGCTGCAGCTTCGGTATTGTTTAAATAGAGAAGCTGTGGAATTTGGCGGGATAGAGGATATGGAACAGAGGATCCGTCCTGCCTCTGAGGAAGATATTCCTGCCTGGATGGATCTTGCCAGACTGGCGGTGGACGGCTTTCCATGCCTGGATGAGGCGCAGCATCTGCAGTGGCTGAGAGAATGCGTCAGGCAGGGACAGGCTTTTATCCTGAAGGACCGGGAGACGGCGGCTGGAGTGATGGGAATTACAAAAGAGACGGGCAGCATTGATTTCCTGGGAGTGCATCCCCAGTACAGGAAGACGAAAATCGCACAGGCTTTTCTGAGAAAGGCGTTTTCCCAGCTGGAGGAGGGGAGGGAGCTGACCGTGACCACCTTCCGGGAAGGCGACAGAGCCGATACGGGCCATCGGGACGGCTTAAAGCGTCTGGGATTTGCGGAAAGAGAGCTGCTGGTGGAATTCGGCTATCCGACCCAGAGGTTTGTACTGCAGAAAGAGAAGCTGGAGGATGGGAAGCATGAGCCGTGATCAGAACCAGCCGCTGGGGCAGGACTTTACAGCAGCTTCCCTGCTGAAATTTGCCTTTCCTACCATGGTAACTATGGTTTTTATGGGGCTGTATACCATAGGGGACACGATAGTGGTTTCGCGTTTTGTCAGCACAGACGCCCTGTCTGCTGTCAATATAGTAACTCCGGTGATCAATCTGATTGTAGGCCTTGGCTCTATGCTTGCCATGGGAGGAGGCGCTGTGATTGGCCGGACGCTTGGAGAGGGAAGAGGGGAGGAGGCTTCGAGAGAGTTTACCCTTCTTCTGTGTTTTGGGGCGGCTCTTGGAAGCCTCATAGCAGGCGCAGGAACCTTGTTCTGCAGCGAAATCATACGCGGTCTGGGCTCAGGTTCCCTTCTGTTTCCCTATTGCCAGGCATATTTGTCTGTGCTTTTACTGTTTACCCCTGCAGGCATTCTGCAGGTAATGCTTCAAAATTGGATGATTACGGCGGGACGGCCTGGACTTGGAATGGCTCTTTCTGTGGGATCCGGAGCGGCCAATGTGCTGCTTGACCTTATGTTTGTGGGAAAGCTTCACATGGGAATCGCCGGATCTGCCCTGGGCACAGGAATTGGCTATCTCATCCCCACGGCCGCCGGAGCCGTCTTTTTTCTGAGAGACAGGGGAGGGCTCCGGTTCAGAAAGCCGTCCTTTCACGTCAGAGTATTGGCTGAAAGCTGCGCCAATGGATCTTCTGAGCTGATCAGCCAGGCGGCCGCAGCTGTCACCACCTTTTTGTTCAATCGGGTTATGATGGAGCTGTCGGGAGAGGACGGAGTGGCCGCCGTCACCATCATGATCTACTCCCAATTTCTTTTGACTGCTCTGTACATTGGATTTTCCATGGGCGTGTCCCCTGTGCTCAGCTATCATTTCGGCGCGCAGAACCACAGACAGCTGAAACGGATGATGAAAATCTGCCTGACTTTTATTGTGGCTGTGTCTGCTTTTATATTTACAGCATCCATGATATCTGGGCCGGCGCTGATCGCCGCCTTTTCACCAGCCGGAACGCCGGTCTATGAAATTGCGGCAGAAGGATTCCCCGTTTTTTCACTCAGCTTTCTGTTCTGCGGAGTGAATATTTTTGCGTCTGCGGCCTTTACCGCCCTCTCAGATGGAAAAACCTCGGCGCTTATTTCTTTTCTCAGGACCTTTGGCCTGATTGTGCTGTTTTTAACGATTCTGCCAGACGTTCTGGGGGTTAAGGGAGTGTGGCTGGCCGTTCCGGCGGCAGAGCTGGGGGCCATGGCTGTGGCCGTTTTCTGCCTGTTTGAAGGACAGCGGGCGTTCTGCCTGAAAACGGGGCAGCAATAGCCTTTTAGGGCCAGAGAACGAAAGACTGTTGAAAAAAGCTTGTATTTCTGGGAAAAGTATGATAGGATAAACTTGTTTGACTATAGGAGGTGCAAAAGATGTTACGAGGGATCCTTACCTTTGTATTTGTTGCTATATGTGTATTTTTGACAGTTGTAGTATTGCTTCAGGAGGGCAAGTCGGCAGGTTTGTCCGGTACCATTAACGGTATGGCTGACAGCTACTGGGGAAGAAACAAGAGCCGTTCCATGGAAGGAAAACTGGAGAAGCTTACGAAGTACGGAGCGATTCTCTGGCTGATCCTGGCCCTTGTGCTTAACTTAAAGGTATTTTAACTGATTCAAAAGACACTCTTGGCAGCAGGGGTGTCTTTTTTTAATCCGCAGAGAACGTATCAGGGCGGAAAACGAAAGATTTTACAGCACCAGGAAACGCATGAAACCGGTAAAATGCGAAATCCTAGTAAAGCAGGTCAAAACAGCCTGCGGGATGCGCATCCTGCAGGCAAAACAGGAATATCTGGAGAAAAACAGTGGGAAAAGAAGATAGAAAGCAGAAAAAAGGATTAGAATACAACAAAGCAGAAGCAGAGCTTTTAGAACAGCGAAAGGCTATGCTGGTCTCTCTGATGAACGAGGAGGCCTATGTGCCGATGAAGCTGAAAGAGCTGGCTATCCTGCTGAACGTTCCCAAAGAACAGCGGGAGGAATTAAAGCAGGTGCTGAACCTCCTTCTGGCAGAGGGAAAAATCAGCGTATCGAAAAAAGGCAAGTTCGGAAAGGCCGAGGCTTTCGCCCTGGTAGGCGTATTTTCCGGCAATGCCAGAGGCTTCGGCTTTGTGGCTATTGAGGGACAGGAAGAGGACGTCTTTATCCCGGCTGACAGGACGGGAGGCGCTCTTCACGGAGATCGGGTGCAGATTGTCATTGACAGCGAGGGAAGAGGCGGCCGCCCGGAGGGCACGGTTGTGCGGATTCTGGAGCACGCCAATGAGACGCTGGTGGGAACCTATGAAAAAGGAAAGGGATACGGCTTCGTTATTCCAGACAATCAGAGAATATCAAAGGATATTTTTATCCCCCAGGGATGTTCGCAGGGCGCAGTCAGCGGCCACAAGGTCATGGTGAAAATCAGGGACTTTGGAGAGAAGAAAGGGAAGAAGCCGGAAGGCGTTATCACGGAGATTCTGGGACATATCCACGATCCGGGAGTAGATATTCTGTCTATTGTCAGGGCCTACAATCTTCCGGAGGATTTTCCCGGGGCGGTAAAGAACCAGCTGAAGCAGATTCCCGATGAGGTGAAGAAGGACAGCTGGGCCGGAAGGAAGGATCTCAGAGATCTGCCGACCGTTACCATAGACGGCGAGGAGGCCAAGGATTTGGACGACGCCATCAGCATTGAGCGGGCCGGGGACGGGTATCTTCTGGGCGTCCACATTGCGGACGTCAGCCATTATGTGCAGGAGCACACGCCGCTGGATGAAGAAGCCTTCAAGCGTGGAACCAGCGTGTATCTGGTGGATCGCGTGATTCCCATGCTTCCCCACAAGCTTTCCAACGGCATCTGTTCTCTCAACGAGGGGGAGGATCGGCTGGCCCTCAGCTGCCTGATGGAGATTGACAGTCAGGGAAATGTGACGGGCCATGAGATTGCCGAGACGGTCATCCGCTCGGATCGCAGGATGACCTACACGGCGGTGAATGCCATTGTGACGGATCACGATCCTCAGGTGACGGCGGAATACGCTGAGTTTGCAGAGATGTTTCTTCTGATGAAGGAGCTGGCGGACATTCTTCGGAAAAAACGCCATGCAAGGGGATCCATTGACTTTGATTTCCCGGAAAGCAAAATTGTGCTGGATGAGAAGGGAAAACCTTTGGAAATTAAGGCTTACGAGAGAAACGCAGCCACCAGAATTATCGAGGATTTCATGCTTCTGGCCAATGAGACGGTGGCGGAGGACTATTTCTGGCAGGAGCTGCCCTTCCTCTACCGGACCCACGACAAGCCGGATGAGGATCGGATGAAACGTCTGGGAACCTTTATCAACAACTTTGGCTATGTGTTAAGGATGCCGGGCGGGCAGGTGTATCCCAAGGAAATCCAGAAGCTGCTCGACAAGGTGGAGGGGACGCCGGAAGAGCTTTTGATCAGCCGTCTGACGCTGCGCTCCATGAAGCAGGCGAAATACACAACAGAAAACACAGGACATTTTGGCCTGGCGGCCAGATATTATACACATTTTACATCTCCTATCAGGAGGTACCCGGATCTGCAGATTCATCGGATCATTAAGGAATCTCTCCACGGCGGTCTGACGGGAAAACGGATTTCCCATTATGAGAAAATTCTGCCGCAGGTGGCAGTACAGACCTCAGCTCTGGAGAGACGGGCTGATGAGGCCGAGCGGGAGACGGATAAGCTGAAAAAGGTTCAGTACATGGAACGGTTTATCGGTCAGGAATTTGAGGGCGTTATTTCCGGCGTCACCAGCTGGGGCTTCTACGTGGAGCTTCCGAATACAGTGGAAGGACTCGTCCATATCAGTGAGCTCAGGGACGATTACTATGTATTTCTGGAGGAACGGTACGAGCTTTCCGGCGAGATGACGGGAAAAACGTATAAATTAGGTCAGACAATCCGGGTGCAGCTGACAGGCTGCGACCGTTTTTCAAAGACTATCGACTTTATTCCGGCCAAAGAGTTTTAGGCACTCGGAATAAAACATGAGGAGGAACAGAATGGGAACGAATAACTTTAAATTAGTGGCCAATAATAAAAAGGCATACCACGATTACTTTATTGACGACAAGTACGAGACGGGCATTGAGCTTTATGGGACTGAGGTAAAGTCCATCCGCATGGGAAAATGCAGCATTAAGGAGGCGTTTGTGCGGATTGAGAATGGCCAGGTATACATCTACGGCATGCATATCAGCCCCTATGAAAAGGGGAATATCTTTAATAAGGATCCGCTGAGACAGAGAAAGCTGCTGATGCACCGCAGAGAGATTGATAAGCTTTTGTCAAAAATAAAGGAGAAGGGATTCACCCTGGTTCCTCTCCAGGTTTATTTTAAGGGAAGTCTTGTGAAGGTGGAGATTGGCCTGGCTCGAGGCAAGAAACTCTACGACAAGCGTGACGATATCGCTAAGAAAGATGCGAAACGGGAGATGGAGAGAAGCTTTAAGGCGAAGAACCTGTAAGAAGCCAGAGAAAATACAGGTGCCCGAGGAAAAATTTTCTTGTTCCACTTTAAGTCACTGAAAATTTTTCCTCGGGCTTAAACAGGAGGAGGCTATACAAAAGATTTGACATAAAACTGAAACAGTGTTAAAATAAAACGACAGTGCATAAGGGCCAGTACCGGTTTCGACAGGGGCTATGCGGCTGGTGAAGCTATCCGCATGCGATGCGTTAAATGGCAAAATTAAAATTAAACGCTAACGATAGAAAATTAGCACTTGCTGCTTAATTGCAGCAGTTGTCAGCCTTAGGGCACTCACACCTTAAGAATCTGGCATCGACCATGTGAGAAACGATGGCGGGAGGGCACCGGACCGTCAGGCGTATCAGGGGCTACTGAAGTTCTGAGGATGTTCGTTTCCGCAGGATGGAGGGAATGAAAAAGAACGGACTATGATAGTAGAAGAACAGGGAATTGGTTCTTGGACACGGGTTCGACTCCCGTCTGGTCCACTCACGATGAACCCTTGTAAATATGGGATTTTTCCTTTATTTACAAGGGTTTTTCTATGTTTGTGGTGAAGTGCTATTGCACTAAAAAGAAGCCCTTTTTCACGACTTTGTGCACACGAAAATCACATGTTTTGCTGATAATTATAGTACATGATGTTTGCACGAAAAAACAATATTTTGCACGAATATTTAACGATAAATTCATTCAAGTCGGTAAATAGGAGTCTGATCTGGGAACAGGCTCTGCAGAAGCGAATACAATATAAAAAAGAGTTTTAAGGAAAGAAATAATGGGAAGGGATATTACGAAATGCCATCCCCGCCTGCAGGAGGCCTTCCAGCAGCTTTTGGCTAAGTGCAGCGCTCAGGGCCTTGCTGTTGGTCTGGGCGAGTGTTTTCGGACTGTGGCGGAGCAGGATGCGCTGTATGCCCAGGGGCGGACGAAGCCGGGGAGTATTGTGACCAATGCAAAGGGATCCAGCTACGCTTCCCAGCACCAGTGGGGAATTGCCTTTGACTTTTACAGGAACGACGGAAAAGGAGCTTACAACGAATCGGATCGATTTTTTGAACGGGTAGGCGCGGCAGGGAAAAGCCTGGGCCTTGGATGGGGAGGCGACTGGAGCAGCCTGGTGGATAAACCGCATTTTTATCTGCCGGACTGGGGCAGCGGGACAAAAATTTTGAGAAGTCAGTATAGAACCTTTGAACAGTTTAAGAAAACGTGGGAGGGAATGAAGATGGAGTATACCTATATGCCCATCAGTACAGGAAATGATAAGGTAAAGGTGACGGCCTCTTCTCTGATTATCAGAAAAGAACCTGGGGGAGAAGATACAGGAAGCAGATACCACCGGAGAGAACGAATCGCGCCGATAGAAAAGGCAGTATATGCTTCCGAGCGCTGGTTTAGAACAAAAAGAGGCTGGATCAGCGCAGACTATCTCCTGGGCTGGATTCTGGAAGACAACCAGTGGTGGTATATTGAGCCGGGATATTCCTATCCGAAAGGCTGCCTGAAGCTGATCGACGGCAAATGCTACTGCTTTGATTTTAACGGATGGATGCTGACGTCCAATCGGATTCAGGAGGGAGGAGAGATCATTTAGCGCGGCCTCTTGAAATGCAGAGGGAAATATTGTATTATTTTTTCAAGAAGTATATACAATTTGTCTTGCTTTAACTGGGGGGAGAAAAGAGAATGACACAAGAGATGAAAAATGATTTTTCAAAGGGCAGTGTGGTGAAAAACATTTTAAATCTGGCGGTGCCCATGACGCTGGCTCAGCTGATCAATGTGCTTTACAATATTGTTGACCGAATTTACATTGGAAGAATTCCGGATCACGCTACTTTGTCCCTGACGGGAATCGGCCTGTCTCTTCCTATGATTACCATGGTGACAGCCTTTGCCAATCTGTTCGGAATGGGAGGAGCCCCTCTCTGTTCTATTGAGCGGGGAAGAGGGAATCTGGAAGAGGCGGAAAAAATCATGGGAAATTCTTTTTCCATGATGATGCTGTTCGGCGTATTTCTGACTGCGTTCGGTCTGATTTTTAAGAAGCCTCTGCTCTATGCGTTCGGAGCCAGCGACGCGACCTGGCCCTTTGCAGACGCCTACATTACTATCTATATGCTGGGCAGCATTTTTGTGATGGTGGGGCTGGGAATGAATAGTTTTATCAACTCCCAGGGCTTTGGCAGGATTGGCATGTGCACGGTGCTTTTGGGGGCAGCGGCCAATCTGGTGCTGGATCCGATTTTTATTTTCGGCCTGGATATGGGGATTCGGGGAGCCGCGCTGGCTACGGTGATTTCCCAGGCCCTCTCCGCCGCCTGGATTCTCTGGTTTTTGACGGGAAAGAAGGCGATTCTGCGGCTGAAGCTGTCCTGTATGAAGCCGGAGTTTAAGAGAATTAAGGAAATTACCGCTCTTGGCATGAGCGGATTTACCATGGCCATCACCAACTGCACCGTTCAGGTAGTCTGCAATGCGACGCTTCAGGTATACGGAGGCGATCTCTATGTGGGAATCATGACGGTCATCAACTCTCTCAGGGAGGTGGCGATTATGCCGGTTCACGGCGTGACCAACAGCGCCCAGCCGGTGATGGGATTTAACTACGGAGCCAGAGAGTACAAAAGAGTGAAAAAGGCCATTGTGTTTACCTCCGTATTTT
>OHMN01000732.1_pt1 | contig 27907 bp, 21 predicted proteins | sample 1569361 | NCBI WGS metagenome assembly OHMN01 (sample SAMEA3541508, study PRJEB24748) | human gut metagenome | biome: human gut; feature: human-associated habitat; material: faeces | place: China | collected 2012
GCTGAAATCAATTTTCAGTTCAGCCATCTTCATTGCGCGAACCTTAAGCGGCAGTCCGAACAGGGTGATGAAGCCGTCTGCGTCGTGGTGGTCGTAAAGGTCACCGGTGGTGAAGGATGCCAGGGACTCGCTGTATAAGGAGTAGGGGGAAGTGGTACCAGCCTTGATGATGTTGCCCTTGTACAGTTTGAATTTGACTTCACCGGTTACATATTCCTGGGTGGAGGTTACGAATGCCTGGATGGCCTCGCGCAACGGAGTGAACCATTTGCCCTCGTAAACAACCTGAGCCAGCTTATCGCCCATCTCTTTCTTAACTTCCATGGTAGCGCGGTCAAGAACCAGCTCCTCTAACTGCTTGTGAGCTTCCATGAGGATGGTTCCGCCAGGAGTCTCATAAACACCGCGGGATTTCATGCCGACTACACGGTTCTCTACGATATCGACGATACCGATGCCGTGCTTGCCGCCCAGCTCGTTTAACTTGCGGATGATATCAGCAACCTTCATCTTCTCGCCGTTTACGCTGGTCGGAACACCTTTCTCGAAGGTCATGGTAACATACTCGCCCTGGTCCGGTGCTTTCTCCGGGCTTACGCCGAGTACCAGAAGGTGATCGTAGTTCGGCTCATTTGCCGGATCCTCTAACTCTAGGCCCTCATGGCTGATGTGCCATAAGTTACGGTCACGGCTGTAGCTGCTGTCTGCTGCGAACGGAAGGTCGATGCCGTGCTGCTTGCAGTACTCGATCTCGTCTTCACGGGACTGCATGGTCCATACATCGGTCATACGCCATGGAGCGATGATCTTGATGTCCGGAGCCAGTGCCTTGATGCCAAGCTCGAAACGGATCTGGTCATTGCCTTTGCCGGTTGCACCGTGGCAGATAGCAACAGCGCCTTCTTTTCTTGCAATCTCAACGAGGCGTTTTGCGATAGCCGGACGGGCCATGGAAGTACCTAACAGGTATTTGTTCTCATAGGTAGCGTTTGCCTGTACGCATGGAACGATGTAGTTCTCAGCAAAATCATCTACCAGATCTTCGATGTATAATTTGGAAGCGCCGGAAAGCTTTGCTCTTTCCTGAAGACCCTCTAACTCACTGCCCTGACCACAGTCGATGCAGCAGCATACAACATCATAATCGAAATGCTCCTTTAACCACGGAATGATTGCGGTGGTATCCAGACCGCCGGAATATGCAAGAACAACTTTCTCTTTCATCTCAAAATCCTCCTTGAGTAGTCTATAAAAATGTATGTTTTGAATTTCCCTTGTCATGTAAGACTTCATAAATATACAACAGTTTTTCGGATTATGCAAGACTAAATTGCATATTTTTCAAAAAAAGATTGCATATTATGCAAAACAGATGTATAATTATGAAATCTCGCAGGAACTGGTGCATCGTATTTGCAGTTACTTCAGTCCAGAAAATTCTTGTTCATGTACAGGAACACATTTTGTACATAATGAGAATATTTGGAAAAAGGTCTTTTCTTGTGATGAAAAAATACTTATAATGAAAATCAAAAATCTTAGGAATATTTATGATTGTGAGGATATTTGACAGTTATAAGCATCCAAAAGTGTATATTTATGAACAATAGGGAGGAATGGCTATGATTAAGGCTGGAATTATCGGAGCAACCGGCTACGCAGGAGCGGAGCTGGCCCGTTTATTACTTCAGAGAGATGATGTGGAACTGGTATGGTACGGTTCCAGAAGCTATGTCGGGGAAGATTTTGCTTCTATATATAGAAACGTTGCACACGCAGTAAGCGAGCCTTGCAAAGACGATGACATGGCAAAGCTTGCAGAGATGGCAGATGTAATCTTTACCGCAACCCCGCAGGGTTTCTGTGCATCCCAGGTGACCGAGGATATCTTATCCAAGACCAAGATCATCGATCTGAGCGCAGACTTCCGTATTAAAGATGTAGACGTTTACGAGAAATGGTACAAGATTAAACATGCAACCCCGCAGTTTATCGGGGAAGCCGTATACGGTCTTCCGGAGATCAATCGCGAGAAGATCAAACACGCAAGACTGATCGCGAACCCGGGCTGCTATCCGACCTGTTCCTTCTTAAGCACCTATCCGCTGGTAAAAGAAGGCATCATCGACCCGAACACCATCATCATCGATGCGAAGTCCGGTACCTCCGGCGCAGGCAGAAGCGCAAAGGTTTCCAGTCTGTTCTGCGAGGTCAATGAAAGCATGAAGGCATATGGCGTTGCAGGACACCGTCACACCCCGGAAATCGAGGAGCAGTTATCCTATGCGGCAGGAAAGCCGGTAACCATCAGCTTCACCCCGCATTTGGTTCCGATGAACCGCGGCATTCTGGTAACCGCGTATGCATCCCTTACCAGGGAAGTAACGACAGAAGAGGTAAAGGCAATCTACGATAAATATTACCAGAATGAATATTTCGTCCGCGTCCTGGAGCCTGGTATGGCACCGGAGACCCGCTGGGTAGAGGGCAGCAACTTTGCAGACGTGTCCTTCAAGCTGGATCCGAGAACCAATCGTGTGGTTATGATGGGCGCGATCGACAATATGGTAAAAGGAGCAGCCGGACAGGCCATGCAGAACATGAACCTGTTATTCGGACTGCCGGAAAATACCGGACTGAAGCAGATCCCGGTATTCCCGTAAACTAGTAAGATGAATTGTTGTTTTTGTTTGTTTTTCCCGCCAAATGGAATGTGGAAATGGGAACAGCAGACGGAAACAGTCGAAAAAACAACCGGAAAAAGCAATCGGAAAGAAAGCAAACAAAAGGAAACAGGTAGTACCGGGAAAGGAAGCATCACATGGCAGGAACCATGAGCATTTTGATCCGGGAGATGACCCCGGAAGATTATGATAAAGTTTATGAACTCTGGATGAGCATTCAGGGCTTCGGAATCCGTTCCATCGACGATTCCAGGGAAGGTGTGACGCGGTTTTTGAAGCGCAATCCAACCACCAGCGTGGTGGCAGAGCAGAACGGCCGCATTGTAGGTGCCATCCTCTGCGGACACGACGGACGGACCGGCTTTTTCTACCATGTGTGTGTGGCATCGGATTACCGCAAGCATGGAGTCGGGCACCGCATGGTGCATTTCGCCATGAAAGCCCTTCAGTCAGAAGGCATCAACAAGGTAAGCCTGATCGCCTTTAAATCCAACGAGGTCGGCAATGAGTTCTGGCACAACGTGGGCTGGGTAGAGCGTAGCGACGTGAACTACTACGATTTCGTTCTGAATGAAGAGAATATTACGAAATTTATACAATAGTGAGGAAGATAAGATGTATACAGTAATCGAAGGCGGCGTAACCGCTGCAACCGGATTTGCCACTGCATCCACTGCAGCAGGCATCAAATACAAAAACAGAAAAGATATGGCGCTGATCTACAGCGAGAAGCCGTGTAAGGCAGCAGGAACCTTTACCACCAATATCGTAAAGGCAGCTCCGGTCAAATGGGACCAGAAAATCGTAAAAGAGTCTGAGTACGCACAGGCCGTTGTCATCAACGCTGGTATCGCAAACGCTTGTACTGGCGCAGAGGGCATGGGCTACTGTGCAGAGACTGCCGCAGCAGCTTCCGCAGCACTGAATGTTCCGGAGAGCGCTGTTTTAGTGGCATCCACCGGTGTCATCGGCATGCAGCTGCCAATGGATAAATTAAAAGCAGGAATCACCGCCATGGCTCCGGAGCTTTCCGGCACCATCGAGAGCGGTACTGAAGCAGCCAAGTCCATCATGACAACTGATACGAAGAAAAAGGAAGTCGCTGTTCAGGTTGGGATCGGCGGAAAGACCGTTACCATTGGCGGTATGTGCAAGGGCTCCGGCATGATCCACCCGAATATGTGCACCATGCTTTCCTTCGTTACCACCGACCTTGCTATTTCCAAAAAACTGTTGCAGGAAGCACTCAGCGCTGATGTCAAAGACACCTACAACATGATCTCCGTAGACGGCGATACCTCCACCAACGATACCTGTCTGCTTCTGGCAAACGGTATGGCTGGCAATGCAGAGATCACCGAGAAGAACGCAGATTACGAGGAGTTCTGCAAGGCACTCAATTACGTCAATGAGACCCTGGCAAAGAAGATGGCAGGCGACGGTGAGGGCTGTACCGCACTGTTTGAGGTAAAGGTCATCGGTGCAGAGAGCAAGGAACAGGCAGTGACCCTTTCCAAGTCCATCATCACTTCCAGCCTGACCAAAGCAGCAATCTTCGGACATGACGCAAACTGGGGACGTATCCTCTGTGCCATGGGTTATTCCGGCGCACAGTTCGACCCGGAGAAGGTGGACCTGTTCTTTGAAAGTGCAGCAGGCAGCATGCAGATTATCAAAGACGGCGTGGCACTGGACTACAGCGAGGAAGAAGCAACCAAGATCCTGTCCGAGCCGGAGGTAACCGCGATCGCTGATGTGAAGATGGGCGATGCAAGTGCAATTGCATGGGGCTGCGACCTGACCTTCGATTATGTCAAGATCAATGCGGATTACCGTTCTTAAAAATATTTTAGGGGAGATAATATTATGAAAAGTTCTGAGATCACCGAGTTACAGAAAGCAGAGGTCCTCATTGAGGCCCTTCCATATATCCAGCGGTTCAACCGCAAGATCATCGTTGTCAAATACGGCGGCAGCGCTATGGTAGACGAGCAGTTAAAGCACCAGGTTATCCAGGATGTGGTACTGTTAAAGCTGGTAGGCTTTAAGCCGATCATCGTACATGGCGGCGGTAAGGAAATCAGCCGCTGGGTCAACAAGGTTGGCATGGAGCCGCATTTTGTAAACGGTCTGCGCGTCACCGATGAGCCGACCATGGAAATCGCGGAGATGGTGTTAAACAAGGTCAACAAGAGCCTGGTCCAGCTGGTCAACGAGTTGGGCGTGAAGGCAGTCGGCATCAGCGGAAAAGACGGTATGCTGCTGCGCTGCGAGAAGAAGCTTTCCAAGGGCGAGGATATCGGCTTTGTAGGCGAGATCACCAAGGTAGATCCGCAGATCATCTACGATCTGTTAGAGAAGGATTTCCTCCCGATCATCTGCCCGATCGGTTCTGACGAGCATTATGCAAGCTACAATATCAACGCCGATGACGCAGCCTGCGCCATTGCCCGTGCAGTCAACGCAGAGAAGCTGGCATTTCTGACCGATGTTGAGGGCGTTTACCGCGACTTCGAGGACAAGAGCTCCCTCATCTCCGAGATGACCGTCAGAGAGGCACAGGACTTTGTAGACAGCGGAAGCCTGGGCGGCGGCATGCTTCCGAAGCTGCAGAACTGCATCGATGCAATCGAGAACGGAGTATCCCGCGTCCATATCCTGGATGGCCGGATCGCACACTGCCTGCTTCTGGAAATCTTTACCAACCGTGGTATCGGTACCGCAATTTATAAAGATGGAGATGCGCGGTATTTCCATGAGGAAAACAAGTAGAAAAATGAGTGTTTTTCAGCCGTGTGCAGAAAAATAGAAAGGAGGAAAGAAAAAATTCCCAGAAAGTCGGCCTGAACTGATGAAAAAGTTGCTGGATGCATATGCTTGAACAGCAGAAAAAGAAAGGATACAAAACATGGAAAAGCAGCAATATATTGACCGTGCAGAGCACGTATTATATAAAACCTACAACCGCTTTCCAGTGGTATTTGACCACGGCGAGGGTGTGAAGCTGTATGACACAGACGGACAGGAATATCTGGATTTTGGCGCCGGAATTGCTGTTATGGGTCTGGGCTACAGCTGTGATGAAGTAAAAAATGCAGTAAAGGAGCAGATGGACAAGCTTCCGCACATCTCCAACCTGTTTTACAATGAACCGGCGATCGATGCAGGTGAGAAGCTTCTGGCGGTTTCCGAGATGGACAAGGTGTTCTTCACCAACAGCGGTACCGAGGCCATTGAGGGCGCATTGAAGATCGCAAAGCGTTATGCCTACAACAAGGGCATGGCACCGGATTATGAGATCATTGCCATGAAGCATTCCTTCCACGGAAGAAGCTTAGGCGCACTTTCCTTAACCGGAAATGATCACTACCAGGAGCCGTTTGCTCCTCTGATCCCGAATATCAAATTCGCGCAGTTCAATGATCTGGACAGTGTGAAAGCATTGTTCTCTGATAAGACCTGCGCCGTGATCATGGAGACAATCCAGGGAGAGGGCGGCATCTACCCTGCAACAGAAGAGTTCATCAAAGGTGTGCGCGCACTCTGCGATGAGCACGATGCCCTTCTCGTGTTAGACGAAATCCAGTGCGGCATGGGCAGAAGCGGCGAGATGTTCGCATGGCAGGGCTACGGCGTGAAGCCGGATGTCATGACCAGTGCAAAAGCACTTGGAAACGGTGTTCCGATTGGTGCATTCCTTGCATGCGGCAAGGCAGCAACCGCTATGGTGCCGGGCGACCATGGAACCACCTACGGCGGCAATCCGCTGGTATGTGCAGCAGCCAATGCCGTTCTTGACGTATTCAAAGAGAAGAACATTACCGGTTATGTCAAAGAAGTGGGGGCTTATCTGTGGGAGAAGCTGGAAGAGGTTGCAGCAGCGTATGACTGCGTCATCGCGCACCGCGGCAAAGGCCTGATCCAGGGACTGGAATTCAACACTGCAGTAGGTCCGGTTGTGACCAACGCGCTGTTAGAGCAGCATCTGGTACTCATCAGTGCCGGAGCCAATATCATCCGCTTTGTACCGCCGCTTGTGATCGAGAAGGCAGATGTGGATGCGATGGTTGGAAAGCTGAAGGCTGCGATCGAGGCAGTAGTGAAATAAACAATGCTTTTTGGCAGTAATTTAAAAAAATTATAAGCAAAAGCAACAGGGGCATAAGCATTTATGCATACCACTGTTGCTTTTTTGCATTGGTAAAAACAGAGTGAATTATGATATAGTCAGATTACAGGAGCGCGGTCGGCTGATCGTGGAAGAAAGAGGAGAAACAAGAGATGATGGTCACATTACCAGTGATAGGAGCGATCCTGTGCAAGTGCCGGTCCAGATTTTAGTCGGAGGAGAAGACAGAAAACCAGTCGGCGATGAATTCTGCGGAAGCTGCAGGGTGGAGCGCATGGAATATCTTACGGACAATCTGCAAAAGCACCAGATCGCAGCAGAACTGGAGATCATTCCGGGAATCGGGCACAGCGATGGTGAGAGAGTGCGGACAGATAGATTTTTGGGAAGGCTGGGGAAGTTGATGCAGAAGTAAGTTTCTATGATAGTAGACAGTATTGACAAAGCGATCTGGAGTTGTATATAATTTTTTATAACACTTACACAAATTTTATTTGAGTATGTTCAGAACAAGGAGGGAATACGATTGTGAAGATTGCAGCATTTGAAGTGCGGCCGGATGAAAAGGCATCATTTGCCTACTGGTCCAAAGAGTATCAAGTAGAGCTTTTAGAGTACACCGAAGTGCCGACTCTGGAAAATGCCGGTCTTGTGGCTGGCTGCGAGGGTGTGACAATGCTCGGGCAGGGAACCATCGACCGGGCTTTGCTGAGCAAATACCGTGAACTTGGTGTGAAATGCCTGTCGACCCGTACCATCGGCAGCGACCATATTGATCTGGAGGCAGCAAAAGAACTGGGAATTCTGGTTTGCAATGCCAGCTATGCCCCGGATGCCGTAGCCGATTTTACCATTATGATGATGCTCATGTGCTTAAGACAGTATAAGCAGGCATTCTGGCGCGGCTATGTCAACGACTTTTCCCTGGCAGGACTTCAGGGAAAAAATATGAGAGCCATGACCATAGGCGTTATGGGAACCGGCCGTATCGGCCAGCAGGTGATCCGTGACCTGCAGGGCTTTGGCTGCCGCATCCTGGCTTATGATGTATACCAGAACGCAGAAGTAGCGAAAATGGCAGAATATGTGGATATTGACACCTTCTACCGGGAGTGCGATATCATCACGCTTCACATGCCGCTGCTTCCGTCCACCCACCATATGATCAACCGGGAAAGCATCGCCAAAATGAAAAAAGGCGTGATTCTGGTAAACTGTGCCCGTGGCGGCCTGACAGACACCGAGGCACTCATCGAAGGCATTGAATCCATGCAGATCGGTGCCCTCGGCATGGATACCGCAGAGGGAGAGGAAGGCATCATCCATTGTGATCGCAGAAGCGATATCATCGCAAACCGCAACTGGTTCTATCTGCACCAGTTCCGCAACGTCATCATGACCCAGCACATGGCATTCTACACCGAGCAGTCCGTAGACAGCATGGTGCAGTGCGGTGTAGAGGGACTTGTGAAGATGGCAGAAGAAGGAAGCTATAAGACAATGCTGAATAAATAATAGAAGAGTATATCATAGCTGGTTTCTTCCCGGTAACTATCTCACGAAAAAGTGCTTACTTTACAGAAGCCCGGTCACCTGTGCGATTGACCTGATGGATTACGATGAAACGGGCATCTATTTTCTGACAGCAAAAGGAAAGCGTTTTTACGAACGCCTGAGAAAGCAAATGAAAATGTTGCTTTTACGGCAATGAAGGGAAAAGATACACTATCCTGCGTGGCTGTGTCAGTGCAGGGAAAGGTTGTGGAGCTTGGTCCGGATAAACTGCCTGATTTGTTTGCAAAAAATACTTACATGGAAAAGATTTATCCGGACGAACAGTCGCGCAGTGCCCTGACTGTTTTTCAGATTTATTAGGGAAACGGAGAATGGTTCGATCTGTCAAAGCACCCGATCGAGCGTGCATCGTTTTCCTTTGGCGGTGCAGAGAAAAAAGAAAGTGGATACAGGGTGACAGAGCGCTGCATCGGCTGTAAGCTGTGTTATTCCAAATGCCCGCAGAAATGCATTGACATTTCTGGAAAACCGGTGAAGATCCATCAGGAACATTGCCTGCATTGCGGGAACTGTATGGAGGTATGCCCGGTTGGGGCAGTAGAGAAAATAGGTTGACGGATATAGGAAAGATAGAGAGCCGGGGAATTTCCCCGGCTCTTGCTTTTTGGGGGGGACTAAAAAGATAATCACCATGATTAAAAAATGTTTTTCGTAATAATCATAACGGAAATGGTGCCTGCCACAAATCGCAGCCAGAGAATGCAAAAAACTATTAAAAATACGACAGTTTGGCATCATTTGTCTTATTTTGGCAGCTTGTGAGTTGCTGATTGAGAAAATTATATGTATAATTGTAAAAAAATATGCATTTCCACCATTATTTACAGACAAATTATCCAAACGACATGCCTGCGAATATATCACAGGCTATTTTTATACAGTCTGGAAAAAAATAACGCTGTGGCTGGCAGATAAAGCAGAAAAGCTTTTGAACCAATGAAAACCATATAAAGAAAACAACGACATGGGAAGGAGGACCGCCAATGCGCGGAGCGAAACCAGAACCTGACGGAAAAACCAGACTCTGGTCCGCTGGTAAATGACAACTATGAATGATGCAAAAGAAAAAGAAACTTCCGTAATTTCAAAATTTTTCACAGTACTGGGAACTATCCTGTGTGTGATTCTGGCACCGATCCTGATACTCAACTGCACGTTGATCGTAAAAAGTCATCTTAATAAAAATGCAGTACCGGATGTCGGCGGCTACAGTCCCATGGTCGTATTATCCGATTCCATGTTTCCGTACATTGAGGCAGGCGATCTGATCATATGCAAACAGGCAGATCCGGAAAGTGTAAAGGCAGGCGATGTCATTTCCTTCTTTGATCCGGCGAGCAACACAAACAGCGTGGTAACCCACCGGGTCGTAGAAATCCAGACCGCAGAAGACGGCGCATTAACCTGGATCACAAGAGGTGATGCCAACAATGCCGATGACCAGAACCCGGTACCGGCCAGTAATCTGGTTGGCATCTACAAACACAAAATTCCGGGACTCGGCAAATTAGTGATGTATATGACAACGACACAGGGACTGATCACCTGCGTGGTTGTGCCGATCATCTTACTTCTTGGCTTTGACTTCATCCGCCAGGGCATCTACGAACGCCGCAGAAAGAAAGATACCGACGCACTGCTGGCAGAACTGGAAAGCCTGCGGGCAGAGAAAGAAAAAAACAAAGCAGAGGATAAGAAAGAGTAATCAGCATCCATACGATTCTGTTCCGCAGGAGTCACGCCAGCGGATTGAATAAATAAAACAACGTGCAAAAGCCTCCACTGTGAGACATGGCGAAGGAAAGCACAGGCAAAGAAGCCATTCAGAAATCTTGGAGAGGGTTCTGAAAAAGAGAAAGGGGAAATTCGTATGAAGAAACACAACATGATGAGAGTAGCCTCCGCACTGGCAGTGGTAACGCTGTTAAGCACAAGTGTGATCAGTGGAACGCTGGCGAAGTATACGAGTACGGCAAGTGGTACATCAGTAGCAGCTACTGTAGCGAAGTGGTCTTTTAAGGTAGGTGTTGGTGGCACGGATGTAACAGCAACAAATGATATTACAGGAACTAATACTTTCGATTTTGACTTATTCGGTTCAATAAAAGATGCCGGTGGAACGGCTGATGAAACGGATGTAACAGGAAAGCGTGTTATCGCACCTGGAACTTCTGGACAGATTACGTTAGCGTTAAAAAATGATTCTCAAGTAAATACAAAATATAACATCGAGTTTTCAGCAGTTAACGATGGCAATATTCCATTGAAGTATGCTATTGCACAGGGAACTAATACAAGCTATTCAGCGTTGGATTGGAAAGACAGTGTACAGGATTTAAATGAACAAAACAAAGCTTTAAATGTAGGTGAAAGCAATACAACGAGCTATACAGTATACTGGAAATGGGATTATGAAGTAGATACTGATGGTAGTACTAAAACAAGAGATGATTCTGATACAATGTTAGGTGTGGGCGCACAAACAGATGCTGCAACCGCAACAATAACCGCTACAGTTACAGCTACTCAGGTTGATTAATTCATATCTGGCTTATAGTTTGTGATTGTACTATAAAAATGTCATAGAATTGATGCCAGCCCCGTCGTGACCGGGGCTTGTATCAAAAAAATCGAAGAAACAATCTTCACTTCTTCCTTTATCGATTTTCCAGAAAGCAATCTGAAAAATCGACAAGCGAAGAAATGATATAGCAGAATGGGTGAGATAGGGATTGACGTAAACTGTACCCAGGAAAGCAGGGAAGCCTATGAAAATACAACCGGATCGCCAAAATCCAAAGAAAATTCAAAAGAATAAAAACCGACGCATCTTGCTGTTGGCCGTTATCTTATTTCTTCTGATCCTCATGTCTTCCTGCGGCCTCATCTACCACCTCGGAAAACAGGCCAGGGAGCAGGCAGAGCCAAACCGGCAGACCATTAAGGTTGAGCCGGAGGAAGAAAATAAAACAATCTTATCGCTTTACGGAGTGGTCCGCTACACAAATGGTACTCCGTGCAGTGATCATACCGTAGAGCTTCACAGTACGCCAAAAACCACGGTGACAGGAAAGGATGGTTCTTTCTTTTTCTACGATGTGGAGCATGGCGAGCATCAGATTGCTGTACTGGATGCTTCCGGGAATGAGAAAGCATCGATGAAGTTCCAGATTGAAGAACACGAAGACCCGTCTCTCCAATATGTAAAAATGACGGAGCTGAATCAGCAGATTCAGTTTGAAATCCCGATCAACACGATCCTGTTGGATGTGAATCTGGAGCTGGACGAGCAGGAGCAGATATTAAAGATGGAGGCGGACCAGACAACCGCAGCTCTGACGCAGGGACGCGTGCTTACTTCATCGGCCAGTGTGCAGGTGAAAGAGGGCGAAGCGGCGGTCTTTGCATCGGGACACTATATGCTGCAGGACGGAACCATCGCTTTGGCGAATGGCGGAATCCTGTTGCCGGAGCAGATTTATCTTCCGCCGGGTGCAAAGCTGGCAAGCCTTCCGTCCCTTCCAGATGGAGTTACACTGGATCCGGATGGAAATGTTGTGCTGGAGGATCAGACAAAGCTTGACCGGAGCAATCAGCAGATTACACTTCCAAACGGCATCGTTCTCCGGCCGGACCAGACAGCGTCGATGGCGGATGATTCCATCTTAAATATCCCGGATTACGGGAATAATGCTTACCTGATCCGGGAAACCGACAGTGACCTGATCGGGAATGGAGATGCGGGAAGTAAGAATATCGGAGTTATGGATGAAACCCGTATGAGAGGTAACAGTGGGATGGAAGCTGCTGCAAACCAAGGGCAGACTGGTGATCCAGAGCGATCCGAAGGTTCCGAAGCAGGTTCCGGGGCTACTGGAAATTCCGGCAGCGCAGGAAATTCCAATGGTTCAGCCAATTCTGGCAGTACAGGAACTTCTGGTGCCTCAGGAAGCTCCGGCGGTTCTGGTAATGCCGATGGGTCAGAAAATTCTGGAGGTTCCGGAAACTCTGGCAATTCCGGCGGTTCGGATGATTCTGGAAACTCTGGAGACTCCGGTGATTCGGGCAATCCAACACCGCCAAAACCAACCGGGGAAACCGGTTCCGTAGAAATCGGTGATGTTAAAACCGGAAAGCTCTGGAAACAGATGGCAACGATCGATCTTTTCACCGATCCGAGCGGCAATCAGGTTTATGAGACCTTATATCCGGGCATTGAGGGGCGGTACGATTTTTACATCCGCAATACCATGAAGACGATTACCTACATGACGATTAGCGTGGAAGAAGAAGCCAACAGCAAAAATGGCGGAACGCTTCCGTTAGAATACAAGATTCTGGATGAAACTGGAAAGGAAATCAGCGGGGAGTGGAAGAATGCGGCGCAGTTAAAAGCATTTTCCGTGACCCTGCAGCCGAACCAGAATGTAAACTACAGCATTCGCTGGCGCTGGCATTACGAAAGAAACGACAGTGCCGGAAGCAGCCAGACATCAGATGCATATGACACAAGCCTCGCTACCAGCGTAGAGCGAAGCCATAAGCTGAAACTGGTGATCCATGTAGAGCAATAAGAAAAAACGGCAAAAGATAAACGACAGACAAAAAAACAAAGCAGGAAGGAAATACCATATGACAGAAACAGGGCAGGCAGAAAGCAAAATGGCAAACAGCAAAACAGCACTCAGCCGGAGCATCTGGATCCGCAGACTGGTTCTGGCTTTGCTTGGACTGCTGATGGGTCTGCAGATCTATTTCGTCAATGCCGGAAGAGTCATGGGCGATCCGCTTCCGATGCCGTTCGGCTACGGTGCGGCGGTCGTACTTTCCGGCAGTATGGAGCCAACCTATTCAGCGGGAGACTTGCTGATCGTGAAAAAAATGGACCATTACCAGACTGGCGATATCGTAGTGTATCAGAGCGGACGAAGTCTGGTGGTACACCGCATTATCGACATGAATGGTGAGACGGTAACGACTCAGGGCGATGCAAACAACGCCCCGGACGAGCCCTTTGCAGTCAGCCAGATCAAAGGCATCTCCGTGGGAAGCATCCCATTTGTGGGAACCTGGTTTCGCATTTTAAAAACACCGGCCGGACTGATGGCAGCTTTTCTTTGCACGGTCTTTTTGACCGAGGTATCGTTCCGCAAACAGAGCGATGCCGGTGCGGCAGAACTGGAGAAACTCAAAGAGGAGATCCAGCGGTTAAAGCAGGATGATGGGAACACGAAAGGATAAGGAAGGTAAAAGGCAGATGGGAGGGAGTATATGAAAAAGAATGGGAAAAAACAGGGATGGCCCGGTCATCTGTTTGTGATCCTGGCGTCGATGGTGCTGCTCACCTCCTGGGCTTTATGTGGAACATATGCGAAGTATGTGTCAACGGCGACTGGAAGTTCCATGGCGCGGGTAGCGAAGTTTGAGGTGACAGACCAAGGTGGATGGGAACAGGAAACCGGGATCGCAGCCCAGATCGCACCGGGAGAAAAGCTTTATTATAAGGTAGAGGTAATCAATAAAAGTGAAGTAACAATTTCCTGTCAGTTAAGTGGCGAGGGAAAATATAAAACCATACCATTAAAAGTTTCCATGACTGATGAAAATAAAAAAGAATTACCGGATGGAAGTGCCGTGATCGAAGCTGCAACGAATGCAGATTCGCCTCAAAAACATATTTATTACGCGTGCATCAGTTGGGATGAGAATGTGAAAGACGCATCTTATGCGGGAAAAACAGATTTGGTCAGCATTACATTTAAGGCAGTTCAGGCAGATTAGGGGATGAAGATATATGGGGAAACAAAAGAAAAAGCAAGAGTATGCGGCAAAATTATGGAACCGGATTGCCAGAGTGCGTATGCCACTGACGGTGGTATGCATTCTGGCTTTTGGTGCTTTTATAGTATATGCAAAATATATACAGACATCGCAATACAATGATGCTGTAACTGCCAAAGAATTTTACTTTTCCAGTGATGTACTGGATGGAGGTGTGCATGAAATTCCGGCATTGGACGTAGCTGAGGATGGAACGACAAGCGCGACCCTTACCTTTCATCTGATGAATCATGAGGATCAGCTAAGGTATTCTGAGGTAGCGGTCGACTATAACATTACATGGAAAGAAGAGAATGGAAACGCTTCGGAGACATCCGGAAACGGGATCAATCTTAGCGGGCAAATTGTAGCAGGAAAAGGCCACGGTGATCAGACAGGTGATCAAACAAACGATAAAACCGTCACCATTTCCGGTCTGGAACAGGGAAAAACTTATACGGTAACAGCCACAGCCACGGCGCCTTACACGAAGACCCTGACTGCAACCATCCGTGTGCAGCAGAAAAATGCAGAACTTCAGGCATCGGTCAGCGACCATGGAAACTATATTGAGGTAACGGTGTGGACCGCAGATAAAACAAAGACGATACGTTTAATCAATCATGCTGCCGGGCTGATTCCGGATAATACAGATTCCTTTCTGGAAAATATGCAGACAGGAACAGGAAATTCTGGTGAAAACCAATCTGTTTCAGTAGCGCTTGGCTCCAATGCCTCTCATGTATTCCGCTTTTTTAAATCCAATGCGGAAAAAAGTTATACAGCTACTGTATTAAACGATGTAGTAACAGTTGGGGAGGTGACGAATGAATGAAGCGGCTCATTGATATTTTAAAGAAAAAAAGACAATGGAGACAGATCGGTGCGGTCGTTTTGATCGTCTGCCTGTTAGGAAGTGTACTTTTATCGAATCAGATTTCCGGAGTGCGTGCCATTCCGGATGAAGAAAAGGACTTTTGGAGTGATGCAAGTCCATCCAATGCAAAGCACACACCAGACAATACCGGGGAGAAAGATGAGGAGTGGGCACTTGCGAGTGGATCGAATGCGACGGTATCAAACGCAAGCCCGTCGAATGCAGAAGAATACGACCAGCTGACCTTGGAAGATGACAGCGAACCAGTCATGGTCAGCGGAAAACTCCCAATTGGCACCAGCCTGAAAGCGCAAGCGATCACGGAGGAAGAACTTCAGGACTGTGGATTGGAAGAGGTAGAGCTGAATAGTGGACGCCCTGTGTTTGCGTATGATATTTCTCTTTGGCTGCATGGAAAACGTTATGAACCAGAGTATGCGCTAACTGTCCAGATCGATAATACAGAGCTGCTGGGCGGCAAATTGAAGCTGCTCCAGATAGACCAGTCTGAATCAGAGCCACAGTCGTTGGACTTTATGATGGATAAAGAAGGCCGGGTCAGATTTACTATGAAAAAACTGGCAGTTTATGCTGGGCTGGATATGAGTGATCCGGATGCTGTCATTACGGTCCAGGACCCGGAGCAGCTTGTGGCTGTTACAGGAATCCTGCCAAAAGATACCACGGTAACGGTGGAAACATTATCAGAAGAAATTCTTGGTAAGCTGCAGCTTCCGGAAGGTGACATTACCTTTGCGTATGATATTACACTTTGGGTAGATGGGAAAGAATACCAGCCCGAGCAGCCGGTGAAGGTTAAGATATTACATGCAAAGGATGAGTACCATGAAGATTTGCTGATCAGCCATGTGAAAGTGGAAGCAGATGGAAGTATGCAGACGCCGGGCAGTATATCAGGCGAGGTGGAAGCAGATGGAAGTGTCAGTTTCCTGACGGAAGGATTTTCTTATTTTATCGGATCTGCAAGGATGTCAGAACTTCAATTAGGGAATGTGACCTGGACTTACAATATGGATGGAAAGAACGGACCGGTAACGCTCCAAGGTGATGGCCAGGATCCGGGACCATTGAACGTTGCTCTGTTAAACAATGCTGAGGAAGCATTGTATACAGGAGATAAAACGGTTATGTTTGCATACAGCATTACAGCGGTAACTGCCTCTGAAAACCCGTCACCGGGAGTCTGTGAGATTACAGTGTCTGATCGCGGTGTGATGTCTGATGATGACTCGGTAGAAATTTATAAAATCCAGAATGACAAGGATGGGCAGCCCGCATCTTTAGAAAGCCTGGGGCAGCCATTTGTGCAAGAGGAAGGCAAGGTGGCATTTCTTACGTATGGGTTAGGAAATTATATTGCAGTCAGCAATGTGGCAACAGTGGATCTGGCGAAGGGCAATGTCACGATAAATCCGGATTCTTTAGCAGGAACACGTCAGGATGGAAGGAATGTTGAGGTATCCTTTGGGAAGAATAATGCAAAATACCGGATCGCGCAAAGTAATGCAACCACAAAAGCCGATAAGGGAGTTACTGCAACGGGAAATTTTACGGAAGAACGGACGGTTATCCTAGATGGGATCAACACAGACAAGATGATTAACATCAATGCTCCGAAAGGTGCGACCAAAAAAATTTTGCTGCAGCTTCGTGGAACGAACCAGGTAAAACGTATCGGTTATGGGACAGGCGGTGAAAAACTAGAAAATAATAATGTGAATTCGAGTCTGACCATCGATAGTTATGCAAGCCCAGGAAGTACAGACGGTGAACTTTATATACCGAAAAAAATGGAGTCTGATGCGGAATTAAAGGATTATGTATCAGATGATTCGAATGGTGGTTCTGCAGGAGCCGGATGGGCGGAAGCAGGGATTGGCGGATTTTGGCAGGGTGGAAGCAAGGGTACGACCGGACTAACGATCTCAGGCGGAACAATCTGTGTGATAACGTCAAAAAATAACTGTGCGACTGCGATTGGTGGTGGCGCAAATGCGGATGGGGAAGTTACAATCACAGGTGGCGACATTACAGCGATCTGCTGTGGAACCGGTGCGGCGATCGGCGGTGGGATCGGTTGGGAGCAGCGTGGAGGTAATGGCAAGGTAACGATCACCGGAGGTACTGTATACGCAGAAAATTATGGTTATTTTACAAGAAATGAAACGGACTATGGCGGTGTGGCGATCGGCAGCGGAAGTTCGAAACAGATGGAAGGAAATGCAGCAGTTGTTGAAATTTCAGGAGACAGCCGCGTAACTGCCTATGCCCGTTATGGAAATGCGATCGGCAGCGGCAACAGCTACGATGGAACTGCGGCGCAGGCGGATATTACCATTAGCGGAAACAGTTATGTATTGACCAATGCACTTGGAGGAGGTACCAGCAAAAGTGCCGCTGGCGGTTCCGCAAATATCAGGATCAGTGAAGAAGCATATGTGGAATGTGTAAATTATTCCAATGTTACCAATAAGTACGACCCGTCATCTGCCAATGTATTAGGAGCGTTTGGTATTGGTGGTGGCGGAAGCAGGGGAACTGCAAAGGGCGGATCGGCGATAGTGGAGATTTCCGGTGGTACCGTAAACTGCAATGGCGGTAAGATTGGCGGAGGTTCTGCTGAAAATGGAGCAGGAGGAGATGCCTCTGTGACGATCACCGGAGGAAAACTGGACTGCGCATCCATTGGTGGCGGAGACAGTGAAAATGGTACGCCCGGAGCTGTAACGAAAACCAGTACAGATGTGAAAGGAACAGAAGAAGCAGGCATCGTGATCGCTGGAGGAAGCATTAAAACCGGAACCATCGGCGGCGGAAAAAATGGGAGCGGAGCGATCGGCTTCGCGACTGCTAAGATTACCGGTGGCGAAATCCAGGGACAGTTTGTTCTGGCAAACAGGGATAAAGATAAAAAATGTTCTTTTGAAATGACAGGAGGGACCATTGATAACCGGGATCTAAGTAGCGCAGGGTATGAGCGGGCACAGGAAAATGGCGGAGCGGTTTATCTGGACGATGCAAATGGAACGGTTTCAATAAGCGGCGGCACGATCAAAAATGCGGCAGGTGTATTGGGTGGAGCTGTATACATGAAGTCCGGATCATTTACGCTGTCGGGCAATGCTGCGATCGAAAACTGTATTGCAAAGATATCTGCAGCGAATGATACTGCTACAAAGACTTCTGGCTGCGGAGGAGCTGTTTATCTGGAAGAGGGAACCGTAAGCATTTATGGTGGTTATGTCAGAAATAACCAGTCGGAACGGGATGGTGCTGGTGTGTACCTGGCAGACGGAAGTCTGACCGTATCTGGTGGAATGGTTGAAAATAATACGGCGAAGCAAAATGGCGGTGGAGCTTATTTGCAAAGCGGAACATTTTCGATGGGTGACCTGATGGGGGATGAGGCTACTGTCCGGGCAACAGCCATTTCCGGGAACCATGCGGAAAATGGCGCAGGGGTATACCTGGCAGGAGGAACCCCGGATTTAAATTGTGGAACCTTGTCTGGGAATACAGCGTCAGGAAATGGCGGAGGCATTTATATTGATAAGCAGAATGTCACACTAAATCCGGTTGCAGCAGTAAATATTACCGGAAACAATGCCGCAAATGGAGCGGGGATTTATATTGCAGGAACAGAAGGCAGGAAAGATGCAAGCTTTGGATTAAGGGAAAACTGCAAAGGAACGGTTATCTTGTCTGGGAATACAGCATCAGGAAATGGCGGAGCTGTTTGTATCCGTTATGGTTCTTTCTTGCAAAACAGCGGGAACATCACGATAACCGGAAACAAAGCAGCTTATGGTGGTGGCGTTGCGGTCCTGGAAGGCGACTTTCAGATGTCAGGCGGTGCGATCGGATCGGAAAATGGGACCAATGCGGCCAGCCAGAGCGGAGGCGGTGTTTATGTATCTGGCGGATCGGTTACGCTGGATGGAGGAACCATTGCATATAACACGGCAAGGATGCAGGGGGGAGGAATCGCGGTCAAAGACGGCAATGTCCTGATGTATGACGGCAGTATCGTGCATAATAAAACATCCGGTGGTGAAGGTGGTGGCATTTATGTAAATGCAGACCAGAAAGAAGCCGATGTAACCATTTTGAGCGGAACGATCAGCAATAACACATCCCACACATCCGGCGGAGCAATCGCCGTTTTAAGTACGTCGCAGAAAGCAAATATTGTGCTGGGAACATGCCAGGAGCATGCCGGTCTGGAATTGGATGCGGATGGTCATTCAGGAAAAAGAAAATTTGAAGGATTTGATATTGCATATGATCGTACGGCATATTCAACACATCACCATACATCCTGCCCTGTGATCGCAGATAATACAGCAGGAACTTCCGGCGGTGCGTTTTATGTGAATGGCAGCAGCAATTCTGTGATCGCGTTTTACTGTTTGCATGAAACCGGAAATAAAGCTACGGGAGAATCGCGCAGCGATGCGTTAAAAGTAGAAGGCGGAACCGTGAAGATCGGAGATGAAAGCTATACCAAAGATAGCAAAGACGCTGCCAGGGGAAATGTGGCCGTGACTGGTTCCATGCTGATCGAAGGTGGTACCGTAACCATTTCCGGAAGCATGAAAAACCCTTATTTTGAAAACCGGATCACGGTAGACAGCCAGAAGGGATATGTCGATAACCGTGTCCAGGATGCCGGAAACGTAGTTTACCGGGTAATCTATATGGAAAATTTCACCGGAACCGGAACAGAACCAACCGGTCTTTATATCACGAGGCAATATTCAGAGCTTGCCGGAAAAACAGTCGCAGCTTCCTTATTCGGGCATGGAGGGTGGACCATCCAGGGGTGGAATACAAAAAAAGACGGAAGCGGAAAAAGCTATAGTACAGGAACTGCCCTGGAAGAAACGGGGATATCCCAGGATAATCCGACGTTAACGCTTTACGCAATCTGGCAAAGAAACATGTATACCGTTGTATTTCATCCGAATATTCCTTTAGGTGTTACTTATTCCGGTATGATGGAAAATCTGCCATGTACTGTCGGTGATACACTGACACTTCCGGAAAATGTGTACCGGTGTACCGGTTACCAGTTTGATTCCTGGAATACCAAAAGGGATGGAAGTGGTACGGCCTATTCCGATAGGACCCAGGTTGGGAATGGACTGTCACAGGAAAACGGTGCAACGATCAATCTGTATGCACAGTGGAGTGTATGTCTGCATCCTTCGGAAAAACAAACATACCGGATCAATGAAACAAAAAAAGGCCTGATCCAGACCTGCAGCTGCGGGGCGCACACTGCGGAAATGATCATGGAGGCAGTGAATGTGACTTATGATAAAAATAACCATCCGGTAAAAACCAGCTGCAAGGGCGATGAATGGAGCGGCGCAGAACCGAATGTTGCCTATTCCTGGAGGCCGTTGAACAGTACAGAAGTATTTCAGCCATTGACTTCTGGCGGACTGCCGCAAAAAGCAGGACAGTACCGGGCGGAAATTGAGGCTGGACCAGGTGCAGGTACGGAAGACCGCCAGAATATCTGGATCAATTACCGGATCGAAAAGGCAAAGCAGGAAGCAGCGGAAGGAACACTGAAATATGCTTATGACACAGCAGGAAAAAAACTGGTGATTGATGCGATCGCGGTTGGAACAGAGCCAGAAACCGATGAATATCACAGCGTTCCGGTTTATGAACTGGAATATACTGCGAACGGAGTCACGAAAAAGATAACCCAGAAAAGTGGAGAACAGCAAGAAGCAAACCAGATTTATATTGAAGGAGGACTTCCACCGGAAGTTTATTGCCGGATCTCTGCATATTACGGGGAAACAGATAACTATCTGGCTTCCGGGGCATTGGATGCCGGATTCTACACAAGCAGTAATGCACAGATACATTTTACTATGGACCAGGGTGTTACTGTGGAACCTTCGGAAGCACCATCCGGTTATCCTGCTGATTCTGGCAGTCATCGAAAATGGTACCGTGTGAAGATCGATGAAGGATATCACAAAAACAAGTTCCAGTGTTCCGTGAAGGATAACATTGCGGAAAGTGGTTCTGGTGTGTTATTTCAGAAATATGAGGCAGGAACCGGTGAAGCGGGAGACCTTTATTATCTGGAACTTCCGGCAACCAGCCAGGTATCACAGCTGGAGGTAGAAATATCGGTTACAGGTGTACTTCCGAATGCCGGGATAACGGTAAAACGGGCAGCCGGTCCCTATTTTGATGATTTCGATGGAATAGATGCTTCAGATGCCTTGATCATCGGAGCGGACTCTGTTTTCACGGCGCAGTTCGGTGTAAGCAACCGGCAAGCCGGAGAATATGGGGAACCTTATCTGAAATTTGGCTCAGCTGTTCCGGCGGGGACTACGATCATCATGCAGACACTGAAAACAGGGCAAAATACAGACCAGGATTATTGGTATTATAAAACAGGACAGGAACTTGCAGCAGAAAGCATTTTAAAATTAAGTGCATTTCAGAAAATGGGAGCAGATAGCAGTTCGCCGGATTCCAGCTATTCTGATCTGACCGGAACAAAACAGGAGTATCGTTTTGTTGTAGATTTTACCAATGCTGTGGAAACACAGACAGCCGGAGCTGGACTGGAAAATACCGGAACGGCGTGGAATCTGGTGTTCGCATTTACGAAAGCAGAAAATAACGGTAATCCATTGGATGCAGCATCGGGTGACACAGAAACGGTTATCCCGGATCTGTGGGAAACAGTAACTGTAATGAAGAACGCCGGAGGCCGGTTTACTCTGGAAACAGACAATACGGCCGGTTTGGACACTTCTGACGAATGGAACAGTCTGAATCTGACGGCTGCTTACCATATTTCGCCGTCAGATCTTCCAATGTGGACAGGGCGTACATTGGGACTTGTGATCGCTGTTTCAGGGGACCGGGCAGATGCAGCACCGATTCCTAGGGATATGAGACTTGAGGTTCAGAAAAACGGAGGAGACACTACGCTATATCCGCAAAACGAGAACGGAGAGTTTCTGGTGCCGATTGATGAAATTTCAAAAAATTCCGATACAAGATCACTCACGCTGCGGCTGGTATCAGATACCTATTATTTTCAGCGGCAAGCCTATCAAAATGTAACGGCAAAGCTGTATGCATCAGCCTCTGCAGATACCGATGCTTCTTTCAAAGGAAAATTGCTTGCAGAACAGGGCGGGTTAACGCTGGTCCGGAATGCGACGGCACTTCCATCTGTGAAGGTTGAAACAGAAAAGCGCTTGTATCCGCAAAATGGTGTATTAAAGCTTCCGGTTACATATGCCAATGTTGATAAAGTAGAAGCAACGATCTGGAAGCAAAACGAGAACAGCAGCGAGTATACCAACACTGCGTTCCGGCAGGAACTGGACACGTCCGGGGAAACAAATGATTTTTCATTAAACGGACAGGAAGCGGGAAGCTATTGTCTGAAGATTACTGCATCAAAAACAGAAGGAGAAAGCATCCGTACGATTATGGAGGTTCCTTATTATTTTATCATTACAAACGAATAAAACGGTAATGGTTTGATGATGTGGTTACATTACCGTAAACATTACCAAAAAGAAGAAGCGAAGAAGATCCTGATAAGCAATGACAGGATTTTCTTCGCTTCTTTCTTTGAATTTGTTTATTTTGGAATATGAATATTTGGAAACTGCGTGTTCAACAGGTCGCCCGGCTTGACGTGCAGGGCGTCAGCGATATTGTATAAAATTTCTACCGAAAAAGATTGTATTACATTAGGAGCTTCAATAGCACTTAGATAAGAACGGCTGATGTTTGCCTTCTCAGCAAGCTGTTCCTGGGACATACCCTGCGATTTGCGGATTGCGGCAATCGTCAGGCCAAGGTCGGTAAAACGATCGCGGTTGTCAAATGAAATGATTTTGCTCTTACCCATAGGTGGTAAACTCCTTTGCAAGAAAAGTAGAATAAAAGATGAAACGGTCGAAAAAATGATAATATCACTATTATAGCAATTATAAAAGAAAGCAACAGCATCATAAAACGGGTAATTAACTACTATATAAGACATATGTATAATGAAAGAATAGGATGAGGAGGGAAGCATTGCATATAATGCGGCCAGGATCAATGGGGGAGGTATTTTTGTAAAAGATGGTAATGTTCTCATGTATCATGGAAACATTACAGATAATAAAGCTTCCGGTGGCGCGGGCGGTGGTATTTACGTCAATGCAGAAAACGCAAATGAAAAAGTTGTTATGCTGAGCGGTGCAATCGAATCGAATCACGCACATACTTCTGGTGGAGGCATGGCGGCACAAAGCGGATCGGACCATAACATCACGGTGCAGATTGGGACAGCGGATGTTCATCCAAAGTTGGATTTAAACAAAAGAACATTTACTGCGTTTCAGTACGGTGCTGACGAATTCGAAAGCCATGATCATAGTTCCTGTCCGGTAATCAGCGGAAACCAGGCTGGAATTTCTGGAGGCGCTTTTTATCTGAATAGTCCGGGTTCTACATTCCAGTTTTTCTGTTTGAAAGAAACAGGAAATAAAGCCAAGGATGTAAAGAGCAATGGTCTGAAGGTCGAAGGCGGTGATGTGAGCATAGGTTCAGAAACTGGCGGAAATATTGACATGAAAGGATCTGTCATGGTGCAAGGTGGATCAGTGGATGTATATGGAACCATGAAAAACCCATATTTCCATGGTCAGATCACGGTTGATATTCAAAGTACGGATAATAATCATTATCTTGATCATCGTAGCCAGGAAAAAGGTAATAATATTGAATATAAAGTTCAATACAATGAAAATTTTACCGGAACAGATTGCAATCTGGGTCAGAAGCATGTATACGGTGATGTATTATCCGAATGTTCCGCTTGGGGTTACTTATTCCGGTACTATGCCAAATTAGCCGTGTACGGTAGGCGAAGTCTATACGGTTCCAGAAAATCAATATTTGTGTACCGGTTACCGTTTCCAGGGATGGAACACAAAAATGGATGGAACGGGAAAATCTTACAATACGGCAGAGAGTGGCCAGGACGGATTGTCTCAGGAAAATGGAGCAACAATCAAACTGTATGCACAATGGAGCAAATGTGAACACAATGCAGCTAATTTAACCTATCGCATCAACAAAAATGAAACCGGTCTTATTCAGACCTGTAGCTGTGGAGCACATACTGCTGAAGTTACGCTTCAGACTGTCGATCAGGTTTATGATAAAAAGGAACATCCGGTAACATTGCGTTATAGCGGAGATACCTGGAGTCAGGCAATACCGGACATTCAGTATGAATGGAGAAAAGCAGGAACGAATGACGCCTATACATCCGTAAACGGAAATCCGAAACTGGCAGGACAATACCAGGTCACCATGACAGCACCGTTGGATTCATCAGCATCAGAAACCGGAACCTGTATGTTTACATACAAGTCAACGGAAGAGCAGAAAGGAGATCTTTATCAACTGGATTTTACACCGAATACAGGGGTGACATCAAATCTGAATATTAAAGTTACGATTAGTGGCGTTAAGGCAAATGCAGTCATTGCGGCAACGCGTGAAGCCGGACAATTCTTTGAGCAATTTCTGGTATTACAAACCAGAAACATCAGATGGACTTTCTTCCATAAAACTTTCGGACTTCTGCAGGATGGGAAGTAAAAAAGAAACCTATGGAGTTTCCACAAGTTCTGGAAATGCGGGTCAGATTCCGGAAAGCTATCGCTTTGTGGTAGATTTTTCCAAAACTTCATCAAAATTAACTGCGAAGTATGCAGCAACGCAGAACACACAGTCTTCTCTATATGGAAAACGACCGATTCTTGTGATTGAGAGTCCTAAAACAGGAGATTTGGAAAAAGAATAGTAATGAGGAAATATGGGGAACGCTGGATACAAACAATAGTACTTATCCGACTAAGCTCTCTGAGGGAAGCTATTGTTTGATCATTACAGTCTCCAGAACAGAAAATGGAAATGCAGGAGATGGAACTGTGCGGACGGTTATGGAAGTTCCATATTATTTCATTATCATGGATGAAAATTCGGAAAATGCTGCTTAGGAAACAAAAAATGTAGAGAAAGCTGCGGCTTCATTGTCAATGCTGATTCTAATCAGACTTGAGACAAAAAATGATCCCTATGTCAATCAAAAGGTATAGGGATCGTTTTTTTGAAAAGTCGATATATCTCGCCCTACATTAGACAGGATTTTGAATGGTGAGATAGACAGCAAAAGTACGTTTGACAAACACGAGATGTCTGGTTTCTATTTTGCAAGCTAATTCATATCTACTTGACGTCCACATGAAAATAATACTACAATAAGCATAATGCCGTTAAGAATAGGAACGTCGGCATAAAGATTTTGGGAAGAAACGTTCCGAAAAGGAAGGTACGCAGGAAAAGGAGAAAAGACAGTGAAAGCAAACACAGATTTATTTGAAAATGCCCCGGTGCCGAAGGCTGTGGCGACGATGGCGATTCCAACGATGATTTCCATGCTGGTTGTGGTTATTTACAACATGGCGGATACATTTTTCATTGGACAGACAAAAGATCCGCTGCAGGTAGCAGCCGTGTCACTGGCTACGCCGGTATTTATGATCTTTATGGCCCTGGGACATTTGTTTGGAATTGGCGGAAGCTCGGCAATTTCAAGAGCGCTGGGAGAACGGAGAAAGGACCGTGCATGGCATATTAGTTCCTTCTGCTGTTATGGTTCGTTGGGACTTGGCGTCATTGTGGCAGCAGTTTCCGTGCTTTGTATGGAAAAGATTCTGCGCCTGATCGGTGCAAGCGCGAATACCATTGATTTTGCAAGACAGTATCTGACAATCATTGCTGTTGGTGCGCCGACCATCATGTTTTCGACCGCATTTGCGAATATCTTGCGCGGCGAAGGTGCATCCAGGGAATCCATGATCGGGAACCTGATTGGAACGGTTGTAAATATTATTCTGGATCCGGTTATGATCCTGGGGCTTGGCTGGGGTGTCTCCGGGGCAGCGCTTGCAACGGTGATCGGAAACATTGCGGCTTGCCTGTTCTATATTGCCTACTATGTGCGCGGCAAATCGATGCTGTCCATTCATCTGAAAGATTTTAAGATGGGAGATGGAATCGCCGTAGCGGTTGCGGCAATCGGTATTCCAGCTTCTTTGAATAACATTCTGATGAGCTTTGCGAACATCATCTTGAATCAGGCGCTGGTCGGCTATGGCGATACGCCGGTTGCGGCAATGGGCGTGGCAATGAAGTCGAATATGCTGGTAGTGCTGTTGCAGATCGGACTTTGTGTGGGAATCCAGCCGTTGATCGGTTACAATTACGGCTCTGGAAATAAGAAGCGCCTGATGCAGGTATTCAAATTTACCGGCGCCGTTTCAGTGGTTATGGGAGTTATTTTGACCCTGTTTATGCTCATTGCAAGAAAGTCCCTGATCCAGGTCTTCATCAACGACGCAGAAGTCGTGGAATATGGTATCCGGATGGTCATTGCGCTGCAGCTTTCCGCCCCGTTCATCGGAATTTTGTTCCTGTGCATCAATACGATCCAGGGCATGGGAAAGGCGCTGCCTTCCCTCATCCTTACGGTCTGCCGCCAGGGACTGATTTTTATTCCGCTGATTTTTATTTTGAATCATCTGTTTGGGTTGGATGGTGTGATTTATGCGCAGCCGACGGCGGATTATCTGTCAATCATGGTGGGTGTTATCATTTGCACGCATTTGTTTCGGACGATGAAGCATCAGATGCAGGTTTCATCATTTTTTGAATAAATTCCGTATAATGCACACCTCCATCACCGCGGTTGCCAGGTCTGCGCATGCCTGCGACAACAGGACACCGTGGTATCCAAACAGATTAGAGAGAAGAAACAGGAAAGCGGCGTACAGCACACCCTGGCGGCATACGGATAAAAGGAATGCGCCGAGGGCATTTCCGACTGGCTGACCGCCAAAGGCAAAGCCGACCAGGATCAGCGCAGTGATCATGTTGGATTTCAGGGCGATACCCATAGCTGTAATCTTATCGGTACCGTAAGCAGCAGGAAATGGTTGGTCATCATGACCATGAAGCTCTGCATCAGGTTGGTGATGGAAGCAGGAATGCCGATCGTAAAAATATCCCGCATCATGGTCCTGGAAATGTGGATTTCCCGGATGGATGAGCGTCACCAGAAGTCCGAAACCAATGGAAGTCCAGATGCAGAATGCGCTGGCTTTCTTTGCTGCAGTTTCGTTTTTTTCGCCAAGCAGTCTGGAGATGATGGAGCTTTCGCCAAGTCCGAAGATATCTCCGAAGGCGATCATCAGCGTGAATACGGGAGCAGCCAGGGAAACACCGGCCACCAGGTCCTGTTTGCCGGTGAGTGCAATGAAGTAGGTATCTACCATGTTGTAGATGAGAGAGACCATCATACTGAGTACGACCGGAAATGCGAGCGTGAGATACGCTTTTGGAACCGGCGTTGTTTCAAAAAGTTCGTTTTTCATAAGAATCAGATGTCCTTTCTGTGTGTACTGGCGCAAAATCAGCGGATGTACCACGGATGTACTTTCTGTATGGAAGTGCAATAAAAAACATCCACAACCCAGAACTGGATTATGGATGTCCGACCGTAGCGCAAAACCTTGCGCCCTATCATATGTAGTTAGTTATTGGCAAAATCCGTTTCTGTCTGCGCATCGCGTGAACCGAAATGGATTTTGTTTGTTCCTGCGGTATTTTAGGATAACAAGCGGGAATCCTCGGTTATTCAATTGCCGAGATGAAAGCGTCTGAAACGCAAGCAAAATC
>OHMN01000737.1_pt1 | contig 27734 bp, 21 predicted proteins | sample 1569361 | NCBI WGS metagenome assembly OHMN01 (sample SAMEA3541508, study PRJEB24748) | human gut metagenome | biome: human gut; feature: human-associated habitat; material: faeces | place: China | collected 2012
CGGGTAGAGAAACGCCGTGCCCAGCCCCGCCGGGATGCTGAACGCCAGAAAGAACGCCGCTGCGCTGCCCGGCGGCAGCAGGCCCGCCGCAAAAAATCCGCCGCAGAGCAGGGCGGTGCCCCACAGGCCCGCGCAGCGGGGGCCGTGCCTGTCCTGCAGGAAGCCGCCCAGCACGCACCCCACACCGAAGGCCGCGATGAGGATGCCAAACGCATACCCCGCCCCCTGCTCCGACAGGCCGTATTCCTCCATGACCGGCTGCTGGAACACGCCCCACGCCGCCGGAAGCCCCGTGAGCACCTGAATGGCGGCCCCGGCGGCAAGGATCGTCCACGGGTGTTTTGCTGCAAACTGCTGTTTCATCGTTTCACCTCAAAATCCGTGCAATTTGCGATAGTGTGCCCATTCGGATTGACAATCCGGCAGTTTCCTTTATAATATGATGTACTGGAAACAATTCAATTGACATATAGAGAGGTATTGCAACCATGAAAACACAGGCATTGAAGGGCATGCGCGACCTGCTGCCCGCCGAGCAGACCCTGCGCGACTACATCCAGGGCAAGATCCTGGAGACCTACCGTGCGTCCGGCTTTGAGCGCATCTCCACCCCTATGCTGGAGGACATGGAAAATCTGGACAAGTCCGACGGCGGCGACAACCTGAACCTGATCTTCAAGGTGCTCAAGCGCGGCGACAAGCTCACCGCCGCCCTGAACACCGGCGACCCCAAGCAGCTCTCCGACATGGGCCTGCGCTACGACCTCACCCTGCCCCTGAGCCGCTACTATGCCGCCAACAAGGACAAGCTGCCCAGCCCCTTCAAGGTGATCCAGACCGACCGCGTGTTCCGTGCCGAGCGCCCCCAGAAGGGCCGTCTGCGCGAGTTCGTGCAGTGCGACATCGACATTCTGGGCGACAGCTCCCCCAACGCCGAGGTGGAACTGATCGACGTGACCACCCGCGCTTTGCTGAACATCGGCTTCACCGGCTTCACGGTGAACATCAACGACCGCCGCATCCTGCGCGGCATGCTGGAGAGCATGGGCTTTGCCGCCGATACGCTGGATTCCGTCTGCATCACCTTTGACAAGATGGACAAGATTGGTGCTGACGGCGTGAAGGCCGAGCTGACCGAAAAGCAGCTGCCGGAAGCCGCCATCAACGCACTGGCCGATTTCATCGCCGCCGGTGAGGTGACGCTGGACGCCGTGGCTGCCCGCTGCGCCGACCCCGCCATCGCCGATGACCTGAAGTACGTTCTGGCCACCGCCAATGCGCTGGCTGCCGGCCGCTATCAGGTGGCCTACTGCCCCAGCCTGGTGCGCGGTCAGGGCTACTACACCGGCATGGTGTTCGAGATCACCTGCCCGCAGTTCAGCGGTGCCGTGGCCGGCGGCGGCCGCTACGACAACATGGTGGGCAAGTTCCTGGGCACCCAGGTGCCTGCCGTGGGCTTCTCCATCGGTTTCGAGCGCGTGTGCGGCATCCTGCTGGAGCAGGGGTATCAGATCCCCGGTGCCAAGCAGAAGATCGCCCTGTTGTACGGCAAGGACGCCGACTTCCCCGCCGTGCTGAGCAAGGCCGCTGCCCTGCGTGACACCTACAACGTCACCGTGCTGCAGCAGGCCAAGAAGCTGGGCAAGCAGCTGGGCCAGCTGGAGGCCGCCGGGTTTGCCGGTGCCGCCTTCATGGACAAGGACGAAGTCAAAATTTTTGCACAGCAGTAACCACAAAACGCAGACAGGCCCCCGCACAAAACCGTGCGGGGGCCTGTTTTTTACTTCGTCATCAAATGGTGAACTGCACCACGCAGAAAGCAGCGTAGATGCACAGCAGCGCAATGCCCTGCGGGCGGCTGAGCTTGCCCTTGAGCAGGGCGGGCACCGTCAGCAGCAGCATGACCGCAAACATCACCGGGATATCCATCACCAGCGAGGCGTTCATGCCAGCAATGGTGGAGTTCTGCGGGATGGTAAAGGGGGCCAGCGCGACCGACACGCCGCTCACCAGCACCAGATTGAACACGTTGGCACCGATGACGTTGCCCAGCGACAGCGCCCCGTGGCCCTTGGCCAGCGAGGTGATGGCCGTGACCAGCTCCGGCAACGAGGTGCCCAGTGCCACAAAGGTCAGAGCAATGACCGACTCCGGCACGCCCAGTGCCTGTGCAATGAGGGTGCCGTTGTCCACCAGCAGGTCCGCGCCCACCGCGATGAGCACCGCGCCCACCGCCAGCAGGCCCAGTTCCTTGGCAAAGGAAGCGTTTTCTTCCGGCTCTTCCTCTTCTTCCGGGGCGGGGGCATTCTTCATGGCCATCACGTTGCAGACGATGTAGGCCACGAACATGGCCAGCAGGATGATGCCCACCAGCCGGGTGAAGGAGCCGGTGGTGTAGGCCACACCGGCGTAGAAGGCTGCCGCCACAAAGAAGAACAGCACCGGGGTGCGCAGGCTCTTGGGGTCCACCTTGCCCGGCTTGACCACAATGGGAATGGCCGCAATGAGGGCGGAATTGCAGATGACCGAACCAATGGCGTTGCCGTAGGCGATCTCGCCGTGACCGGTGAGAGCCGAGGTGGTAGACACCATCACCTCCGGCAGGGTGGTGCCGATGGACACCACCGTGGCACCGATGAGCAGCTCCGGCACATGGAAGCGGCGGGCAATGCCGGTGGCACCGTCCACAAACCAGTCACCGCCCTTGATCAGGCACAACAGGCCCACGATGAACAGCAAAACAGGTATAAGCATGTTTTTTCTCCTTTTTGATCGTTCCTTGGCCCGGCTCCAGGAACGGGAGTCTCTCAGCCGGGCAAAAAAGAAAAGACTCCTATTACAGGGTACGCATACTACGTCCTTGTAATAAAAGTCTCAAGCATCCGGTACTGCATCGGGCATTTCTGCCGGGTTGTCGCTGCAGCACAGCGTATCATCTCTTGCGGGATATACGCCCTTTACTCCCTTTTATCTTTGCATATTATACCTGTTTCAACGGCAAAGCGCAAGGGGAAACCTGCAAATTTCATCCGGCCTTTTCCACTTTTTTCGCATTGGGATAGATGCGTTCCATGCGGGCATTGTCGAAATGGGCGTCCAGATAGGTCTCCACGGCATTGGCAGCTGGCACCCCGCTGGTGCGGGCGTCGTAACGGGCCAGCGCCAGCGAGCTGGTGACCATGTTCACCGCCATGAACACCGCCAGCAGCACGGTCATCCACGGCCGCACCCGGCTGTGCAGACGGGTCATGCACTTCATGACCACCGGGTAGCCGTAGCGCATCCACACCACGGCCGCCATGCCCCAGAAGAAGCAGTACAGCAGGTTGATGCGCCCGCCCAGATTGAATTTGAACTTGCTGTAGTCCCAGAACACCGTGCCAAACAACAGCTCGGTCACGGCGCTGCACACATACTCGTACACGCCGCCCATCACCGTGCCGAACACAAACAGGTAGCGGTCGCTCTTGTCCTGATTCTGGCGCAGCAGCACGGTGGTCAGGGCCAGAGCTAGGCCCCACACCACGCTGAACGGTCCCCATACCAAACTGGAACGGCTCATCCAGACGCCTGCCGTCAGGCGGCAGAACACTGTTTCCACCAGGTCACCCAGAAACGCGCCCACCACGAACAGCCACAGCAGGTCGGCGGCGCTCAGGGGCGTTTCGCCGTTCTGGGCAATGGTCGGTTCCTGCCGGGCCGCCGCCGGGTAGGCCCGCTGGATGCGCTTTTCCACATACAGGGCAATGCGGCGGCGCAGGCCGTCGGAGCTTTCACCCAGCCGCTGGTTCAGCTGTTCCAGCACCGGGTGTTTGGCCGCATAGTGCCCCACCAGCACGGCCGAACCGATCTGGTCCAGCGCTGCCACGATGACCGCCGCCCACACCAGCGGGTGCAGCAGCCAGCTCGGGATGACCTGGCACAACCGTAGCAGCAGGCCATTGAGCCACAGCACGCTGGCAGTGCCCAGCACGCCCCACAGCAGCGAATACTGCAGGCAGACATAGCCGTTCAGGTTGAAGCGCTTACCGGAGTAGTCCCACCATTTGCGGCGGTGCAGCCGTTCCAGCTGCTTAGCCGTCAGCCACTCCATGACCGTGGAGGCCAGCGTACAGGCAAAGAAGAGGTACACCGGGTCGCTGCGCAGGTCCGTGAAGCCCACGGCCAGCAGTACCGCCGTGGAGCCGTACACAAAGCAGAAGGGCCCGGCTGCTGCGCCGCGGTTGGCAAAATGCTTGCCCCGCACCGTAGCTACTACCGTCTCCCCTACCCAGCCCGCAAACGAGTAGACCAGGTAAAGGACGCCCAGCGTATAAAAATCGTATTCCATAGCAGTCCTTTCTGTCAAAAGCGTTGGTTTTCCAGCAGTTGTATTGTACCCTTTTTGCCTGCAGAACGCAAGCATGGCAAAGGGGCCGCCCGCAGCGGGTGGCCCCTTTTAGATTTCGTTGCACGATCAGAATTTGCGCCAGGTGTCGGGCAGGAACAGCACCAGCATGGGGAAGATCTCCAGGCGGCCTGCCAGCATATCAAAGATCAGCACCAGCTTGGCCGGGTCTGCAAAACCGCCAAAGTTCTGCATGGGGCCCACCAGCTCTAGGCCCGGGCCGATGTTGTTCAGAGTGGCGGCCACGGCAGTGAAATTGGTCACCATATCAAAGCCGTTCAGACTGATGAGCAGGAAGGACCCCACAAAGATGAAGCTGTAGGCCGCCATGAACACGTTGGTGGTGCGGATGGTCTCGTGGTTCAGCAGCTTGCCGTCCATACGCGCCGGAGCCACCACCTGCGGGTGCAGAGCCTGCTTGAGCTCCTTGCCCAGCGTCTTGCCCAAAATGAGGATGCGGCTCACCTTGATACCGCCGCCGGTGCTTCCGGCACAGGCACCAATGAACATCAGCACCACCAGCACTTCCTTGGACAGGGTGGGCCACAGGTCAAAATCGCAGCTGGAAAAGCCCGTGGTGGTGATGATGGAACCCACCTGGAACGCCGCTTGCCGCAGCGCCTCGCCAAAGCTGTTGTAGAGGCTGTAGATGTTGGCCGTGATGATGGCAATGGCGGCTGCAATGACCACAAAGTAGCCGCGCACCTCTTCGCTGGCTGCAGCACGGCGGAACCGGCGCATCAGCAGCAGGAAGTAGGCGTTGAAGTTGACACCGAACAGGATCATGAACACGGTCACGACCCACTGGATGTAGGGCGAGAAGCTGGCAAAGCTGTCGTTCCGGAAGCCGAAGCCGCCGGTGCCCGCCGTGCCAAAGGACGTAAGCATGGCCTCGAACAGGGGCATCCCACCTGCCAGCAGGAACACCAGTTCCAGCAGAGTCAAGGCCAGGTAGATGCCGTAAAGGATCTTGGCGGTGGACTGCACCTTGGGCACCAGTTTGTCCACCTGGGGGCCGGGGCTCTCGGCCTTCATCAGGTTCACATGAGAGCCGCCGGTCAGCGGCAGCAGCGACAGCAGGAACACCAGAACGCCCATGCCGCCGATCCAGTGGGTGAAGCTGCGCCAGAACAAAATGCCCTTGGGCAGGCTCTCCACCTCCGGCAGGATGCTGGCACCGGTGGTGGTAAAGCCGGACACCGTCTCAAACAGGGCATCCACCGGGTTGGGGATGCAGCCGGTGAGCACGAAAGGCGCGGCACCCACCACCGAGATGACGATCCAGCTCAGTGCGGTGGCAGTAAAGCCCTCCCGCATATAGAATACCTTGCTGCGGGGCTTGATGGCCCGCAGCGCAAAGCCGATGCCTGCGCTCACGGCAGCCGTGAGCAGGAACACTGCCAGTACCATCCACTCGCCGTAGATCAGGCTGGCAGCGGCGGGCAGAAGCAGCAGGGCGCCCTCGATCATCAGGATATAGCCCAGCAGACGGAAAACGATCGCATAATTCATAGCCCGCCTCCGTCAGCTCTCCACGATGTCCCGCAGGTCATGCAGGCCATGCTCCAGCGTGACCACGATCACGTTGTCGCCCACCTGGATCTGGTCGCCGCCGCGGGGGATCAGGATGCGGTCGCCGCGGGTGATGCAGCACAGCAGCAGGTTCTTTTTCAGATGCAGCTGGCTCAGGGGCACACCGGTGGCCCGGCTCTCCTCGTGCACCGTGAATTCCAACGCTTCCACGCGGTCGTCCAGGATGCGGTACAGGGTCTTGATGTTGCTGCCCGCCTCATTCTGCAGGGCACGCACATACTGCACAATGTAATCGCAGGTCATGTACTTGGGGTACACCACGCTGCCCAGGTCCAGCCCGGCCAGAATGTCGTCGAACTCCAGACGGTTCACCTTGGTCACCAGCTTGCCGTGGGAATGCTTTTTGGCAAACAGGGTCAGCAGCACGTTTTCTTCGTCGATGTTGGTCAGGGCCACAAAGGACTCTGCGGACTCCAGGCCCTCCGACAGCAGGAAGTCCCGGTTGGAGCCGTCCTCATTGAGGATCTGAGCACCGGGCAGCTGCTCGGCCAGCTCCTGGGCGCGGGCGGCATCCCGCTCCACGATGCGCACCCGCACATGGTTGTCCAGCAGCTCCTGGCTCAGGTAGAACGCGATGGCGCCGCCGCCCACGATCAGGGCGTTGCGCACCGGCCGCACCGGCATGTGGATCTGCCGGAAGAAGGCATGCGCGTTTTCCTGGGTGGCCAGGAAGGTGACCTGATCGCCGTTCTGCAGCACAAAGTTGCCGTTGGGGATGATCACCCCGCCGTCACGCTCCACGGCACACACCAGAATGTCGCTCTTGAGCCGACTGGGGATCTCGCGGATGGCTACGCCGTCCAGCCCCTGTGCCTCGGTGAGCGCAAACTTGATCAGCCGCACGCGGCCGCCCGCAAAGGTGTCGATCTTGCTGGCCCCCGGGAACCGCAGCAGATGGGAGATCTCCTTGGCTGCCGCCATTTCCGGGTTGATGATGGCCGAAATGCCGATCTGTTTTTTGATAAAGTCCAGCTCGTGGCTGTAGGACGGGTTGCGCACGCGGGCAATGGCGTGGCAGTGGCCCGCCTTTTTGGCAAACATACAGCACAGCAGGTTCAGCTCGTCCGAACCGGTCACGGCAATGAACACGTCCGCATCCTCAATGCCGGCTTCGGACAGGGTGGTGATGGAGGAGCCGTTGCCCACGATGCCCAGCACGTCGTACGTCTCGATCAGGTGTTCCACCCGCGCCTTGTTCGTGTCCACAACGGTCACGTTGTGGCCCTCCTCGCTGAGCTGCCGCGCAAGGGCGGTACCGACCTTGCCGCTGCCCACCAGAATGATCTTCATAGCAAGTCCTTTCTCCTTTGGCAGCCCCTTTCCCGGGGCATACAAATATAGTTTAATATATCATATCCAGCCGCAAAGTTCCACTGTTTGCCCCACAAATACATCGAATTGCTTAAAAAGCGACGGTTCTTTTGTGCAGGATTACCTGTTTTCAGCGTGAAAGCGCAAAAAAGTGGCTGCCGCACAGCTTTTGTGCAGCAGCCTCCTTGGGTCAAAATGATTCAGAATGCCCTCCGCGTGCGCTTTGGGCGTCATCAGCGGAAAAGTATCGTTATAAGAGCAAGGTCTCCCCTGCTGTCAGGTCTCAGTACCGCTCTACGCCGTCCTTGGTGACAAGAGCGTATACCAGCGGGGCTTCCTCCGGCTTTTCCGCGCCGTACACAAGGCCGCTGCGGTACTCGGCGGCAGCGGCTTCAAACTTGTCCGCTGCACCGTAAAAGGTTGCCAGGCTCTCGCCCTTGTGGACGTAGTCGCCGCGCTTTTTGTGCAGGGTGATGCCAGCGGCAAAGTCCAGCGGGTCGCCCTTTTTCTGGCGGCCGGCACCCAGCAGCACACTGGCCGAGCCGATCTTTTCGGCATCATTGGCCACGATGTACCCATCCTGCTCGGCCAGCAGCTCATAGCGGGCAGCAGGCTGCTCAAACAAGCTGTAGTCATCCAGCACGCGGGTATCACCGCCCTGGGCGGCAAACATCTCCTTGCACTTGGCAAAGGCAGAGCCGTCCGCGATCACCGCCTGTGCCATGGCGCGGCATTCGGCGGGGGCGCCCTTCCCTGCCAGCACCAGCATATTGGCGGCCAGCTGCAGGCACACCTCGGTCAGGTCGGCGGGGCCGTGGCCCTTGAGCACATCCATGCTCTCCATGACCTCCAGGCTGTTGCCGATGTTGTGGCCCAGAGGGGTGTCCATATCCGTGATCATGGCAGCCATCCGGCGGCCATGGTGGGTGCCGATGGACACCATGAGCTTTGCCAGCTCGATGCTCTGGTCCACGGTTTTCATAAAGGCACCGGTGCCGGTGGTCACATCCAGCAGAATGGCGTCGGAGCCGGAAGCCAGCTTCTTGGACATGATGCTGGACGCGATGAGCGGGATGCAGCTCACGGTGGCGGTCACATCCCGCAGGGCGTACATCTTTTTGTCTGCCACGGCGATGCCCTCGCTCTGGCCGATGACCGACAGACCGATGCGGTTGACCTGTGCAAAGAACTCTTCCTGCGTCAGGGCCGTCCTGGTGCCAGGCACGCTCTCCATCTTGTCGATGGTGCCGCCGGTGTGGCCCAGACCGCGGCCGCTCATCTTGGCGATCTTGACCCCGCAGGCTGCCACGATGGGCGCGATCACCAGCGTGGTCTTGTCGCCCACGCCGCCGGTGGAGTGCTTGTCCACCTTGATGCCCGGAATGGGCGAAAGGTCCACCATGACGCCGCTGTGGGCCATCACATCGGTAAGCTCTGCCGTCTCTTCGTCGGTCATGCCGCGCAGGTACACAGCCATCATCCAGGCAGCCATCTGATAATCGGCCACCTCACCGGACACATAACCGTTGACGATGCTCTCCAGCTCTTCACGGCTGTGGGTGCCGCCGTCGCGTTTTTTGGCGATCAGATCATAAATGCGCATAACTTCACGCTCCTGTCGAAATAGTATGACATTGTAGTCTCAGTATAGCAAAATTCCAGTCAAAAGCAAGGTTTTTTCTGTAACTTTTGCCCATTTTTTAAGCAAAAAGGCGCAGCTGCCCGAAAAAGCAGCTGCGCCTGTGAGGTTTGCGGAGAAACGCCCCGGATCAGCGGGAACCCTTGTCGTAGGGGATGCCCTCTGCCTTGGGGGCCATGCTGTTCTTGGACGTGAAGGCCAGGATGACCATGGAGGCCACGAACGGCATCATGTTGTAGATGTTGCTGGACCAGTGCAGCTGTGCCAGGAAGGTGGAATCTGCAATGTTGGCCAGGCTCTTGAACACGGCAAAGAACATGGCCGCGCCAAAGATGTTGAAGGGCTTCCACTGGCCAAAGATCATAACAGCCAGGGCCAGGAAGCCTGCACCGGCCACGCCCACCTCAAAGTTCCAGGTCTGCACCGGGGGCACGATGTAAGCCATGCCGCCAATGGCACCCAGGGCACCGGAGAGCAGCACACCAGCGTAGCGCATCTTGTAGACATTGATGCCCACCGAGTCGGCTGCCTGGGGATGCTCGCCGCAGGCCCGCAGACGCAGGCCGAAGCGGGTCTTGTACAGCACCACATAGCTGATGATCAGCAGGATGATGCCCAGCGGAACAAAGACGCTGAGCTCCAGCCCGCCGATGCTGAACAGGAAGGGCTTATTGGAATAGTTCAGCTTGGCGCTGCCGCTGTCGCTGAAGTATTTGGCGATGACCACGGCAATGGCGGTGGCCAGCAGGTTCAGGGCTGTGCCGCCGATGGTCTGGTCCGCCTTCAGGTTGATGGAGGCAAAGGCCAGCAGCAGGCTGTACACCATGCCAGCCAGGGCCGCCGCCAGAATGGTGAGCAGCACCACCAGGAAGGGAGACATGTCGGAGGGCAGCATGGTCAGGGTAAGCACACCTGCCACACCGCCAATGACCATGATGCCTTCCAGTGCAATGTTGATGATGCCGGAGTGCTCACTGAACATACCGCCCAGAGCCACCAGCATCAGCACGATGCCATACAGCAGCGTATATTTGATCAGAAGCAGCATATCACTTGCCCTCCTTCTTGGTTTCGGTCTTGGCCGGAGCAGGCTCTGCGTTCACATTGGTCTTGTCGGCATTCTTGAACAGCAGGCCGTGGATCTTGCCGCGGAACAGCATGGAGAATGCGCACAGATAGATGATGATGCCGCTGATCAGGTCCGAGATCTCCGTGGGGTAATACTTGGTGGACAGGAACGAGCCGCCCACCGAGATGTGCGAGATGAACAGTGCCGAGAAGATGGTGCCGATGGGGTTGGAGCTTGCCAGCAGAGCAACGGAAATGCCGTTGAAGCCCATGGCCGGCAGGCTGGTGGAGTTCAGCGGGTTCCACTGGGACACGTTGGACAGGTAGTACAGGCCCGCACCAAAACCGGCCAATGCACCGGCAATGGCCATGGAGAGGATGATGTTCTTCTTCTCGTTGATGCCGGCATAGCGGGCAGCGCTCTTGTTCAGGCCGACGGCCTTGAGCTCATAGCCGAAGGTGGTCTTGTTCAGCACCACCCAGATCAGGATGGCCACCACCGCTGCCAGGAAGATGGCAATGGTGGTGCTGTTGGTCTGGAACATCTTGTTCAGGCCGAAATCCGGGATGATGGACTGGGCAAAGGCCGGGTTCTTGCTCAGGTTCAGGGTACGGGTGTTCCGCACGTCGTACATGGGGCCGGTGCCGTTCTGGTAGACCAGTTCGTTTACCAGATACAGGCCGATCCAGTTGAACATAATGGAGGTGATGACCTCGTTGATGTTGAAGTAGGCCTTGAAGAAGCCGGGGATCGCGCCCCAGATGCCGCCCAGCAGGGTGGCTGCCAGCAGGCAGACGAACCAGGGCATCTTGAGCATGATGGCGCAGTACAGGGCACCGTAGGCACCCAGCGTGTACTGACCGGCGGCACCGATGTTGAACAGGCCGGTCTTGAAGGCAAATGCCACCGACAGGCCGGTCATGACCAGAGGTGCTGCGTTGGCCAGCTCCTTGCCGACGCCGTAGGGAGCGTCGTGGAAGCCGCCTTTCAGGATGCGCACAAAGCCGTCGCCCCAGGCGTGTGCCGGGTTGATGGCCAGCAGCACCAGAAAGCCCACGATCAGACCGATGAGGATGCACAGCAGAGCCGCCAGCACACTGGTGACCGAGCTTTGCAGACTGCTGTGGGAAAGTTTTTTCTTGTCCATTTGTTACTTAGTCTCCTTTCCCTGCTTGCGTGCACCGGCCATATACAGGCCCAGTTCCTGCACGGTGGTGGTCTTGGGGTCAAACTCGCCCACGATCTCGCCCTCGTACATGACCAGGATGCGGTCGGCCAGGTTCATGACCTCGTCCAGCTCCAGGCTGACCAGCAGCACGGCAGTGCCCTTGTCGCGCTCTGCCACGATCTGCTTGTGGATATACTCAATGGCACCCACGTCCAGGCCGCGGGTGGGCTGCACGGCAATGAGCAGCTTGGGATCCCTGTCGATCTCACGGGCAATGATCGCCTTCTGCTGGTTGCCGCCGGACATGCTGCGCACGATGGTGGAGCTGCCCTGGCCGCTGCGCACGTCGTACTGTGCGATCAGCCGGTCGGAGTACTCACGCACTTTATCCGAACGGATGAAGCCGCCCTTCTGGAACTCCGGCTGCCAGTAGCGCTGCAGCACCATGTTGTTTTCCAGGCTGTAATCCAGCACCAGACCGTGCTTGTGGCGGTCCTCCGGGATATGGCTCATGCCGTCCTTGGAGCGCTGGCGGATGGTGGCATGGGTGATGTCCTTGCCATCCAGCGTGATCTTGCCGTTGGTCAGCTTTTCCAGACCGGTCAGGCCGTAGACAAACTCGGTCTGGCCGTTGCCCTCAATGCCCGCCAGGCAGACGATCTCCCCGGCATGCACCTGGAAGGTGACATCCTTCACCGAGTCCTTCTTGCGCTGGTCGTTGTGCATGGTCACGTTCTGCACGTCCAGCACCACGGCACCGGGCTTTGCAGGCTGCTTTTCCACCTGCAGCTGCACATCACGGCCCACCATCATGCGGGAAAGTTCTTCCTTGGTGGTGTCCTTGATGTCTACGGTGCCCATGTACTTGCCCTTGCGCAGCACGGTGCAGCGGTCGGCCACGGCCATGATCTCGTTCAGCTTGTGGGTAATGAACAGGATGGACTTGCCTTCCTTCTTGAACCCGCGCATGATCTCCATCAGCTCGTCGATCTCCTGCGGGGTCAGCACAGCGGTGGGCTCATCGAAGATCAGGATCTCGTTGTCGCGGTACAGCATCTTCAGGATCTCCACGCGCTGCTGCATGCCCACCGAGATATCGCTGACAAGGGCATCCGGGTCCACGCGCAGGCCGTACTTTTCGCTCAGGGCCATGACCTTCTTGCGGGCCTCGGCTTTCTGCAAAAAGCCCATTTTATTGGGCTCCACCCCCAGAATGATGTTGTCCAGAACGCTGAAGCATTCCACCAGCTTGAAGTGCTGGTGCACCATGCCGATGCCCAGTGCATTTGCATCGTTGGGGTTGCGGATGGCGACCTCCTTGCCGTTCTTGCGGATCTGACCAGCCTCCGGCTGGTACAGGCCGAACAGCACGCTCATCAGCGTACTTTTGCCGGCACCATTTTCGCCCAGCAGGGCGTGTACCTCGCCTTTGCGCAGCTGCAGGGTGATATCATCGTTTGCCTTGATCCCAGGGAATTCCTTGGTGATGTGGAGCATCTCGATCACAAAATCCTCTGCCAATCTGCTCACTCTCCTTTCGTGCCGTATCGACACCTATACTATTCTATCTTTCATTATACCTGATTTCCGACAATTTGCACACGGCTTTTTTCGTTTTTGGCAGAAAGTACAGATAAAAGTATTACTTTTGAAGCATCTTGCACAGTTTCCGCCGGGTCTGCCCTGCCCGGACACACAAAAACAGGGTGCCCGCCTGCAATGGGCACCCTGTTTTCGCATTGAGTAATTCATAAAAGCGGCCTGCCGGTTTGCGGCCCGCAGGCTGCGGGAAACGCCGGGTTACTGGATATAGTTGACGGTGGTGAACTCGCTGACGGTGGGCTTGACCCCATCATCCGAGCTGTTGTCCACGGTGATCTCGCCGGAAGCGGCCACGGTCAGGAATTTGCGACGGGAAATTTTTATCTTGGGTTCTCCTTGAAATAGTATGACTTCTGGCTTTTGATACAGCAAAAGACGGGGTGTCCCTTTCGGAACATCCCGCCTGGGGAAGCTCTTTACTGGATGTAGTTGACGGTAGTGAACTCGCTGACGGTGGGCTTGGTAGCATCGTCGGAGTTGTTGTCCACAGTGATCTCGCCGCTCTTGATCTTTTCCTTGACGGTCTCGTACTCGTCCTTGGTGAAGGTCTCGAAGTTCCAGCTGTCGTCTGCGGTGGGCAGGCCGATGTAATCGCCATCCTCCAGACCGAAGTTGCCGTTGGAAGCAGCGATCTCGCTCCAGTCACCGGCCTCGATGTCGGACAGAGCGGTGTTGACAGCCTCAGACAGACCCTTCATGGCAGAGGTGATGAACGGGTTGTAGGCATAGGTGCCGTCAGCCACGCCGTTTGCGCCGATGTAGTTCTGGTCAACGTCCACGCCGATGACGTAGCCGTTGTTCTTCAGAGCAGCCTCCACAGCGGAGGTGTAGATGCCGCCGCCGCAGGCAAACACGACCTGAGTGCCGTTGGAGTACCAGCCCTCCATACGGGAGGTGATGTTGGCATCGCCGTAGAACTGGCCGCCGTAGAAGTAGTTGATCTCGACGTTCTGGCCCAGCTCCTGTGCGGCAGCATCAGCGCCCTGCACAAAGCCGTAGCCGTAACGGATGACAGCGGGCACAGCCATGCCGCCCAGGAAGCCCAACTTGGTCTTGCCGTCCTTGGCGATCGCGTAACCGGCCAGGTAACCTGCCTGCTCTTCCTTGAAGGTGATGCAGTAGCAGTTTGCGGGGATGGTATCCGTGCCGATATCGCCCTGGGTCACGTCAACAGCGATGAACTTGACATCCGGGTACTGATCAGCAGCCCAAGCCAGAGAAGCACCGTACAGGTAGCCGACGCAGACGATCACGTCTGCACCGTCGTTGACAGCCTGACGGATCATGGTCTCACGATCCTCATCAGAAGCGTCAGCCTCGGGGATGTAGTACTGGCAGTCATCGCCCATGTAGCCAGAAACAGCCGTCCAGCATGCCTGGTTAAAGCTCTCATCGTCGATCGTGCCGGTGTCGCAGGTCAGAGCGACCTTGACGATCTTCTCGCCGCCCTCAGCAGCGGAGGAAGCGGTGGAAGCAGCAGCGGAAGAAGCGGTGCTGGTGGAAGAAGCGGAAGAACCGCCACAAGCGGTCAGAGCAGCGGCGGCGGCAGCAGCACCAGCCACAGCCAGGAAGTTACGACGAGAAATCTTCATAAGAAAGTCTCCTTTATTTTCAATCCATCGCGTGCCAGCCTGCAAATGCAGGCACTTGCACATTTACTGGTTCAAGTATAGCGAGAAGATGTGTGAGATGCAAGCACTTTTCGATTACAAAATATTTACAAAATCTTTGTAAATATGTCCAAAAAGCATTACTTTTGCACAACTCCCTGCCGTTCCGGTTTTGTGCCGGGAAGCGATTTATTTTTCCACAGCGGCATTTCCGGCCACATTGGAAGGCCCGAACCCAAAGGGCAGCAGTTCGTCCATGCTGCGCTCGATGAAATCCTCTGGCGTTTTGGCCATGATCACGTTCAGCTCCGGCCCGCCGAACTCGAACAGTGCCTGACGGCACACACCGCAGGGCGAGGTGATCTGTTCGTTCACCTCGCCGCGGCGGCTGCCCACCACTGCAATATCCGTGAACTCGGTCACGCCGTCGGCCACGGCCTTGAACAGGGCCGTGCGCTCTGCGCAGCTGGTGGGGGTAAAGGACGCATTTTCCACGTTGCAGCCGGTGTAGACGCGTCCGTCCTTTGCGCGCAGGGCAGCACCCACCATAAAATTGGAATACGGTGCATAAGCCTTTTCGCGGGCAGCCAGTGCCATGCGGATCAGTTCCTGCTTTTCTTCCAAGGTCAGGTTCGTCATAAAATGTTCCTCCTTTTGGGGGCGAAAACAGCGCGGCCGGCCTTTTTGCAGGCAGACCGCGCTGGATCTTCGGTTGGGTTTCTCAGTACTCTGCGCCCAGAGCCACCTTCATCATGTTGGTAAAGCTCGTCTGGCGCTGCTCGGCCGTGGTGATCTCCGGTGCCACAAAGCTGTCGGAAATGGTCAGCAGGCAGGCCGCATGCTTGCCCAGCACCTGTGCGTTGGCAAACAGGGCAAAGCTCTCCATCTCCACGCACAGGCAGCCGCGCTCATCCCGCAGCTTTTCCCAGTAGGTGGGCTTTTCGTCGGAGGGCTGGCGGTAGAACACATCCGAAGAGTGGATGTTGCCCTCGATGAGGGGAATGCCCTGCTTGGCGGCAGAAGCGCGCAGCTTGTCGTTCAGGCTCTGGCTGGGCAGGGTGATGTCACCCTCGAAGCCGCTTTGTACCCGGGCGTAGTTGGACTCGCTCACCGCACCGGTGGACAGCACCACGTCGAACAGCTTGGCCTTTTCGGTGTAGCTGCCGGCAGAGCCGATGCGGATGATGTTGTCCACATCGTAGAACTTGAACAGCTCATAGGAATAGATGCCGATGGACGGCATGCCCATGCCGCTGCCCATCACGCTGATGGGGCGGCCCTGATAGGTGCCGGTAAAGCCCAGCATGCCGCGCACACCGGTCACCTGACGCACATCCTGCAGGAAGGTGTCGGCAATGAACTTGGCGCGCAGAGGGTCACCGGGCATGAGGACCGTCTTGGCGAAATCGCCCTTTTCGGCGCTGTTGTGAGGGGTAGACATAGAACATCTCTCCTTTTTTCCTATTGATAGCAGATGGGCCTTTCCCCTTTGGAAAAAGCCCTTTCTGCCAAGTTACCTGTATTTGCTGCGGTTGAACACGTTCTGCGGGGCAATGTAAGAGCCGTTGCGGCGGATCTCGAAGTGGCAGTGGTTGCCGCTGGAACGTCCGGTGCTGCCCACATAGCCGATCAGCTGGCCCTGCTTGACGGTCTGGCCTGCATGGACCACCAGCGACAGGCAGTGTGCATACACGGTGGTGTAGCCGCTGCCATGGTTGATGATGATGGAGTAGCCATAGCCCGTACCTGCACCGGCCTTGTTGTAACCGGCCTTGGTGACGGTGCCGCCTGCCGAAGCGTAAATGGGCGTACCGGCGGCGGCGCAGATATCCACGCCCTTGTGGCTGCCGCCGTACCAGCGCGAGCAGTTCCGGTAGCCGGGCACCGGCCAGATGAACTGTCCGCTGCCGGTGATGTAGGAAGTGCTGGTGGTCACCTTCTTGGTGCCCACCACGATCTTTTCGGTCACAGGCTCCTTGATCACTTCGGTGCTGAGGATCTGCTGGCTGAGCTGGGTGCCGTTGGTGTCGTACACACGCTGGGCCGTCACACTGCGGATGCCGTTTTCACCGGCCTGCGTGGTCTTTTTGGTGCCCACGTTGTACTCTTTGGATTTGGTCGTCTCGCTGGTATAGGGGATCTCCTCCTGCCAGGTCTCGATCTTGGTGATGCGCACTTCCAGCGTGGCTTCCTGTTTGGTCACGATCAGCTCATCACCGGCCTGGATGTTGGAGGTCTCGGTCAGGGCCGCGCCCTTGAAGTTCGTATTCAGCTCGCACAGTTCCCGGAAGGTCAGGTCGTTCTTCTGGGCAATGCTCCACAGGGTGTCGCCGTTCTGCACGGTATAGATCTTTTCCTGCTGCTGCACGCCGGAAAGCATCGACTCCACATCGTTTTCCTGCTGGAAGCTTTCATTGAAGTAGATGCCATTCTCCAGGGTGACCTCTTTGTTGAAGCCCACGGTCACATTGGGATCTTCCGGGTTCTCATAGGGTTCCAGCAGGCTGCTCAGGTAGCTCTGCAGGGCAGTGCCGTCCGAGCACACGGCGGTCAGTTCTCCGTCCAGATACAGGGCGGTGCCCTCACTGATCTGGTCGCTGGAGGACTTCAGGATGGCGTTGGCCATCTCGTTTTCGTCCAGCACGCTGTGTGCCACCGAAATGGTATAGGTGGGCTCCACCGTCCACTTGGTGTTCTCGTCCGTGCCTGCATCGTTGATACGCTCCTGCACGGCTTCCTTGGCAGAGTTGAACACATCCTCGTTGGCCACATAGCCCACGGTCTGGCCGTTCACCTGCACTTCCAGCGCATAGGGCTGACGGATGGTGTTCTGCACCACCGTGACCATCCCTGCCAGTGCCAGCACCGGCAGGATGTACATGGCCATGCGCGGCAGGGTGCGCACATTGCGCCGCACGCCGCCGACCAGATAATGTACGCTGTCCTTTACGGCTGCGCCAAAGCCCTTTTCCTTCCGGACGCGGTGCGCATGTACCAGCAGCGAACCCATGCCCCGGAAGAACAGCACGATGGGCCCGAACAGGTCGCGCACCATCTGGGCTGCACCGGGGAACGCCATGGACACGATGGTGTGCAGCAGGCTGCGCACCCAGAGCCGTGCACCGGACACGCCCCGGCACACCGTGCGTCCGACACGGACAAATGCATATTCGGCCGAAAATCCCAGAGCGTACAGGGCCTCACCTACGATGAGAACGAGGCGGTTCTGCAGCAGCTTCTGAGAAAAATGATTGACGTGATGCTGGGTCCTGCGGCGGAAGCGGTGCCGACGCAGGAGCTGCATGCATTGGAACTGTGCCCACAAGGAGCGCAGCTTCTGGCCACGTTTTTTCGGCGGCTGCTGCGCAGGCTCTGCGGTCTGCGGTTCCTTTGTCTTATCTTCGATCAAACGGGTTTCTCCTTCCTTGCCGCGCGGCAAAGCTGCTCTGCATCCGGCGCGGCGGTGGTTTCCACATCCTGTGCGGCTGAATGTCAGCACACAGACGATCTATGCTCATTTTATTATACACCCTGCACGGAATGAAACAAGCACCTGCATAAAATTTGGGCAGTTCTTTCACGCACTTTTCACGAAAGCAGGTCGGCCATATCCTGCGGCAGCGGGCTTTCCACGGTCACCGTGCGGCCTGTTCCGGCGCTCACCGGGGTGCGGATGCAGATGCCGTCCGGCACCTCGGTGTACTCCGGCACCCGGAAGGTCTGCTTTGCGCAGTGCAGTGCCTGCCGCCCGATGCGATCCCGGCGGCCGCCGTAGAGGTCATCCCCGGCCAGCGGATGGCCGATGGACGCAAAATGCACCCGGATCTGGTGGGTGCGGCCGGTCACCGGCACGCAGGCGGCCAGGCTCAGGCCGTTCTGTACCTTTAATATGGTGTACTCGGTGCGGCTGGGCTTGCCCTCCGGGGTCACACACCGCCCGATGATGCTGTCGCCCCGGCGGCCGATGGGCGCGTCGATCACGCCCGGCCCCAAGGGCAGCTCGCCCTCCACGATGGCGTAGTAGAGCTTCTGCACGTTTTCTGCCAGGAGCGGCGCAGCATAGGTGTTGCGGGCCGCCAGCACAAGGCCGCTGGTGTCCTTGTCGATGCGGTTCACCGGGCGGAACACCGGGCTGCGGCCCTGCTGCAGTGCCCAGGCTGCATAGCCGTTGGCCAGCGTGCCGCCGGGGTAGTTCAGAGTGGGGTGCACCGCCAGATGGGGCGGCTTTTCCAGCACCACGGCAAAGGCATCCTCGTAGACCACCTGCACGGCAATGTCCGGCTGCGGGGCCACGCCGCCCGCTTCCGGCGGGAGGTCGAAACTCAGCACCTGCCCCGGGTACACCCGGCGGTTGGCCAGCACGGACGCACCGTCGGCAAAAAAGCCGCCGCCCTGAAATTTGACTGCCCGGGCAAGCTCCGTAGAAACGGCACACTGGCGCAGAAAGTTCCGCACAAGCGTTCCATTTTGGGTCTGCAGGGTGTCCGGCACCGTGAAATACAGACGCACGCGCACCCCTCCTTTGCACGAAAAACAGATATAAATAGTATAGCAAAAAACGCTTTCGCTTGCAAATCTTGTTTTTTTATGGTATTATGAGGAACGGAAAACGAGTGGAACATACGGCGGCGGGGCGGCTTTGACCGCTCTGAGGAAAGTCCGGGCCTCACAGAGCACGGTAACTGCTAACGGCAGCCGAGGGTGACCTCAGGGAAAGTGCAACAGAAAGGAAACCGCCGCAGCAATGCGGTAAGGATGAAAGGGCGAGGTAAGAGCTCACCAGCGCATGGGTGACTATGCGGCTTTGTAAACCCTACCGGAAGCAACGCCTATATGGGACGTACAGCGCTGCTCGCGTGTCCCGAAGGCGGCATGAACCTGTCAGCAATGGCAGGTCTAGACAGATCGTCGTTTAATACAGAACCCGGCTTACGGTCCATCTCGTTTTCCGCTTTTATGCTTTCCGGCTGCCCGCATCCCTGCGGGCAGCTTTTGTTTTGTCACACTTCTTTTACCAAGCTGTTACTTTTCGTTTGTTGCAGTTTGTGGTATACTATGGGCACTGCAGGCCCTCTGCAGGCTAAAACGAAAGACAGGATGTGAAATCCTCCGATGAAAGATGGTTTTTTAAAGGCAGCCGCCTTCTCCCCCGCCCTGCGGGTGGCGGACTGCACCTATAACGCCCAGCAGATCCTTGCCGACGTGCAGGCAGCCGCCACGCGCGGGGTCAAGCTGGCCGTGTTCCCGGAATTCTGCCTCACCGGCTACACCTGCGGTGATCTGTTCCTGCAGCACACGCTGCAGACCGGTGCGCTGGATGCCCTGCAGACCGTGCTGGACGGCACCCGGACGCTGGACACCGTCGTGCTGGTGGGCCTGCCGCTGCTGGTACACGGCAAGCTGTACAACTGCGCCGCCGTGCTGTGCCGCGGGCAGCTGCTGGGCCTTGTGCCCAAGACCTACCTGCCCAACTACGGCGAATTCTACGAGAAGCGCCAGTTTACCCCCGGCAGCACCGAGGTGGAAACGATCACCGTGTGCGGCCAGCAGGTGCCCTTTGGCACTTCGCTGCTGTTCCGCTGCCGGTCCATGCCCAGTTTTGTGCTGGGCGTAGAGCTGTGCGAGGACCTGTGGAGCGCACTGCCGCCCTCCACCTTCCACGCGCTGGCCGGGGCCACGGTCATCGCCAACCTTTCGGCCAGCGACGAGATCGTCGGCAAGGCCGAGTACCGCCGGGCACTGGTGTCCAACCAGTCGGCCCGCCTGCTGTGCGGCTACCTGTACGCCTCGGCCGGGCACGGCGAGAGCACCCAGGACATGGTGTTCGCCGGGCACGACCTGATCGCCGAAAACGGCACCCTGCTGGCCGAGACAGCTCCCTTTGCGGGTGGCATTGCCGAGACCGAGATTGACTGCCAGCGCATGGAGGCCGAGCGTGCCCGCAACACCAGCTTTGAGCTGAGCCGCGACGGTTACACCACGGTGGAGTTTGATCTGGAACTCACCGAGACCCCCCTCACCCGCTGGATCGACCCAGCACCCTTCGTGCCCGGCGACCCCAAGCGCCGCGCCGAGCGCTGCGAACTGATCCTGAAGATGCAGGCCGACGGTCTGGCCAAGCGGCTGGAGCACGCCCACGCCAAAACGGCGGTCATCGGCATTTCCGGCGGGTTGGACAGCTGTCTGGCCCTGCTGGTGGCGGTGCGCGCCATGAAGCAGCTGGGCCGCCCCGCCAGCGATGTGCTGGCCGTGACCATGCCCTGCTTCGGCACCACCCACCGCACCCGCAGCAATGCCGAGATCCTGTGCGATGAGCTGCAGGTCTCCTTCAAAGAGATCGACATTGCCGAAACGGTCCACAGCCACTTCCGGGACATCGGCCAGGACGAAAGCGTGCTGGACGTGACCTTTGAAAATGGGCAGGCCCGTGTGCGCACGCTGGAGCTGATGGACACTGCCAACCGCACCGGCGGCCTTGTGGTAGGCACCGGCGACCTGTCGGAGCTGGCACTGGGCTGGGCCACCTACAACGGCGACCACATGAGCATGTACGGTGTGAACGCCGGGGTGCCCAAAACGCTGGTGCGCCATCTGGTGCATTACGAAGCCGACATTGCCGCCACCGACGCCCTGCGCACCGTGCTGCTGGACATTCTGGACACTCCGGTCTCCCCGGAGCTGCTGCCCGCCAAGGACGGCGAGATCGCGCAAAAGACCGAGGATCTGGTGGGCCCCTATGAGCTGCACGACTTTTACCTGTATCAGGTGCTGCGCTTCGGCTTTGGCCCGGCCAAGATCTTCCGGCTGGCAAAGGCCGCCTTTGCAGGCCGCCCCGAATACCCCGACAACGTGCTGTACAAGTGGCTGCGCAACTTCTACTGGCGGTTCTTCGCCCAGCAGTTCAAGCGCAGCTGCCTGCCGGACGGCCCCAAGGTGGGCAGCGTGACCCTTTCGCCCCGCGGCGACTGGCGCATGCCCAGCGATGCCTGTGCCGCCCTCTGGCTCGCCGAACTGGAACAGCTTTCGATCAAGGACTGACACATGAAACACAAAAAACTGCTGACCAATCTTCTGTTTGCCGCCGTCGTTCTGGCCATTGCCGCCGTTCTGCTGCTGGTGCGCAGTGCACACAGCAGCGGTTCCAAGCTGCGGGCCGAACTGATCTACGGTGACAACAACACCACCATGAACCTTCCGCTGGACAAGAATGATACCTATGACGTAGACACCGGGTACTACACGGTGCACATCGAGATCAAGGACGGTGCTGCCCGCTTTGTGGACTCCCCCTGCCCGGACCACATCTGTGAGAGCTTCGGCTGGCTGTCCAACGAAGACCAGACCGCCACCTGCCTGCCCGCCCGCGCGGTGCTGACCATCGTGCCGGCCGACTGAGCCTTGCGCTCAAAAGGAGATTTCCTATGAAGGATGATTCCAACCGTTCCCTGCGGCGTGTGAACCGCAAGAGCCGCAGTGCGGCAGACCGTACCGTGGAAGTGGACAGCTCCGCTTTTTTTGCGGAGGACCCGTCCTCCACGCCGCCGCCCCGGAAAAAGCCCGGTTCTTCTGCCCCGCGCCGCAGCGGTGCCCCGACACAGGCTGCCGCCGCCCGGCCCTCCGCTTTCGGCAGGATCCTGCTGCCGGTGCAGGGCATTCTCAGTGCAGCCTCTCTGGTACAGCTGTGGCGCACCCAGATGCTGCCCGTGCTGTATCTGGTCATTCTGGCCGCCCTGCTGTTCCTGCTCTGGCTGCTGGTCAAGCGCTGTCAGGAGTACAATGTGCCCGGAAAGGTGTCCCGGGTGTTCTCGGTGTTCCTGTGCGCCTGCATGGCGCTGGGCTGTGTCTGGGCCCAGCAGGGTCTGACCGCGCTGGACAACATGACCAACGGTCTGCTCACCGGTGCCGAGGCCAACAAGATCACCAAGGAGCCTTTCGTCATCTACCTCAGCGGCGTGGACACCCGTGGTGAACTGACCGAAAAAGCCCGCAGCGACGTGAACATTCTGGCTGTGGTGAACCCCCAGACCAAGCAGGTGGCGCTGATCAACACGCCCCGCGACTACTATGTGGATCTAGCCGGCACCAACAGCAAGGACAAGCTGACCCACGCCGGTCTGTACGGCGTGGAGACCAGCATGGCCACCTTGGGCAACCTCTATGGCATCAACGTGGATCACTACATCCGCATCAACTTTGCGGGCTTCATCAATATCGTGGACGCCCTGGGCGGCGTGGACGTGTATTCCGACCAGGCCTTCACCTCAGTGGGCAGCCCCGGCTACTACGACCCCACCACCTTTGCCGAAGGCTGGAACCATCTGGACGGTAAGTCCGCCCTGGCCTTTGCCCGGGAGCGCCACGCCTTTGCCTCCGGCGATATCCAGCGCGGCATCAACCAGATGAAGGTCATCGACGCCATGCTGAACAAGATCAAGTCCCCTGCCCTGCTCATGGGCTTTTCCAAGATCATGGATGCCGCTTCGGACTGCTTTGTCACCGATTTTTCGCAGGATCAGATCAGTGCGCTGGTGCGCATGCAGCTGAGCGATTTTGCCAACTGGGACATCCAGAGCTACACCGTTACCGGCTCGTCCGGCACCAGCACCCAGTGCTATTCCGCCAAGGGCCAGAAGCTCTACGTCATGAAGCCGGATGAAGCCTCCGTCAGTAAGGCCAAAGAGATGATCGCGGTCGTGCTGGGCGGTGAGGGCGCTGTGAGCGACACCACCCAGACCCCGGAAAAGACCGACATCTTTACCCCCACCACCGACCCGAACGCCGCTGCTTCCATTCCGGAAGAACCGGCGGAAAGCGTCATCGTGGAGGAGCCCGCCGAGAGCGTGCCGGAAGAGACCCCGGCCGAAACGCCTGCTGAGCAGCCTGCAGAACAGCCTGCCGACACCCAGCCCCAGGAGCCGGAGACTCCGGCCGACAGCGGCACCGGTGACGGCAGCACCGAAGCTCCGTCCATCTCCCTGCCCACGCAGGAAGAGGTGGAACAGGCTGCATCCTCGCTGTACAACGCAGCGTCCACCATTCTGGATGCCATCTACAATGCAGCGTCCCAGAACGACGCCGCCTGATTTCCCACAACCGCAACGAGGCCCCGGAGGGCAGAACCTCCGGGGCCTCGTTTTTTCGTTGTCAGGATCTTATGCCTTGATCTCGTTCCACACGCTGTGGCCGTCCAGGCTGGAGGCATCCACGCCCAGATACTCGCAGATGGTCTGGGCAATGGTGCCGAAGCAGAGCTTCGTGCCCAGGTCCACACCGGGCTTCACGCCCTTGCCGCAGACCAGGTACGGCACATACTCGCGGGTATGGTCGGTGGTCTTGGTGTAGGAGGGGTCGCAGCCGTGGTCTGCGGTGACCATCAGCAGGTCGCCCTCCCGCATGCCGGGGATGAAGTCGGCCAGGAAGCGGTCGAACTCGGTGGCGGCAGCCGCGTAGCCCGCCACATCGCGGCGGTGGCCGTACAGCATGTCAAAGTCCACCAGGTTCACAAAGGCCAGGCCCTCGAAGTCGCGGGTCTGCAGAGCCTTGGTGAAGGCAATGCCGTTGGTGTTGCCGGTGGTCTTGATCTTCTCGGTCACGCCCTCGCCATCAAAGATATCGAAGATCTTGCCCACGGCGATGACGTCCTTGCCGGCGTTCTTCAGCAGGTCCAGCATGGTGGCGCGGGGCGGCTTCAGGCTCAGGTCGTGGCGGTTGGTGGTGCGGTAGAAGGTATCGGCGGTGCGGCCCAGGAAGGGGCGGGCAATGACGCGGCCCACGCCATACTCGCCCTTGAGCATCTCGCGGGCGATCTCGCAGTAACGGTACAGCTCGTGCACCGGCACCAGCTCTTCGTTGGCGGCCACCTGGAACACGCTGTCGGCACTGGTGTAGACGATGAGGGCGTTTTCCTTCATGGCCTGCTCGCCGTAGTCCTTCAGCACCTGGGTGCCGGAATAGGGCTTATTGCAGAGCACCTTGTGGCCGGTTTTTTCCTCAAACTCGTGGATGAGCTCTGCGGGGAAACCCTCCGGGAAGGTGGGCAGCGGCTTCGGGCTCACCACACCGGCGATCTCCCAGTGGCCGATGGTGGTGTCCTTGCCCATGCTCTGCTCCTGCAGGCGGGCAAAGGAACCGGTGGGAGCGGCGGTCTTTTCCCCGGCGGTCACGCCGTCGATGTTGAACAGGCCCAGCTTTTGCAGGTTGGGGCAGTTGAAGTTGGGATGCTTTGCAATGGCTCCCAGCGTGTTGGTGCCCTCGTCGCCAAAAGCGGCGGCATCCGGCTCGGCGCCGATGCCAAAGCTGTCGAGCACAATCAGAAAGACACGTTTTTCCATCTTGGTTTTCTCCATTTCTTCCGGGTCAGCCCGGATAAGTGACACTTTTACCTGCCACCATTATAAGCAAAAACAGGCCCGTTTGCAAGGGCTGTCTTTCCATGCTGCACAGCTGTCCTGACGGGCAGGATCTTAGCCATTTCTTTAACGATTTCTCTGTGCAAAATCCGCAAAATTACCGCGTCCCTGCGTCAAGCATCTGTTCAAACCTCCCGGTATGCAAAAAAGTTGTATTCATCCTGAAATTTCACTTGCTCTCTTGTCAGAAAGCGATTATAATAGTAGTTGGTAAAGTTTTGGATTTTCACTTTACCGTACATTCCAACCCACAGCACGGGGAGTTTTCCCTGTTGGTCGTGTGCGCGGGCCGTTCTGCATGACAGCAGACAGCCTGCTGCAAAATAAATGAGAGAGTGAGAACGTAGACGGAGGTATTTTGAATGAGAAAAACGAAAATTATCTGCACCCTGGGCCCTTCCACCGACAAGGACGGCGTCCTGCGTGAACTGATCGCCAATGGCATGAATGTTGCCCGCTTCAACTTCTCCCATGGCTCCCACGAGGAGCACAAGGGCCGTCTGGACCTGCTCAAGTCCCTGCGCGAGGAGCTGGGCAAGCCCGTGGCTGCTCTGCTGGACACCAAAGGCCCTGAGATCCGCCTGAAGGACTTCAAGAACGGCACCGAGATGCTGGAAGCCGGCCAGACCTTCACCCTGACCACCCGCGATGTGGAGGGCACCAAGGAGATCTGCTCCATCACCTACAAGGATCTGCCTCAGGACGTGGCCCCCGGCGGCGCCATCATGCTGGATGACGGCCTGATCAAACTGCAGATCCAGACCGTGAACGATACCGACATCGTCTGCACTGTTCTGAACAACGGCAAGATCAAGAACAAGAAGGGCGTCAACGTGCCCGGTGTGCATCTGTCCATGCCGTATATGAGCCAGCGCGATAAGGACGATATCATCTTCGGCATCGAGCAGGGCTTTGATTTCATCGCTGCTTCCTTTGTGCGCACCGCACAGGACGTGTACGAGATCCGCAACCTGCTGAACGAGTACGACTCCAACATCCGCATCATCGCTAAGATCGAGAACCGTGAGGGTGTGAACAACATCGACAGCATCCTGGCTGCCGCCGACGCCGTCATGGTGGCCCGCGGCGACCTGGGCGTCGAGATCGACTTTACCGAGCTGCCCGGCATCCAGAAGACCATCATCGACCGCTCCTTCTCCTTCGGCAAGCCCATCGTCACCGCTACCCAGATGCTGGACAGCATGATGGTGAACCCCCGCCCCACCCGTGCTGAGATCTCGGACGTGGCAAACGCCATCTACGACGGCACCTCTGCTATTATGCTGTCCGGTGAGACCGCTGCCGGTGCTTACCCCGTGGAGGCACTGAAGACCATGTCCGCCATCGCCGAGCGCACCGAGCAAGAGGGTCACTACCTGCGCGGCCGTCTGATGGAGCCCAACACCGGCAAGATCAGCGTTTCCGACGCTACCGCTCACGCCGCCTGCCTGACCGCCAAGGACGTGAACGCCGCTGCCATCGTCACCGTGTCCGAGTCCGGCACCACTGCCCGCCTGCTGAGCAAGTACCGCCCGCAGCAGCCCATCATCGCCTGCGTCATGAAGGAGCAGGTGCAGCGTCAGCTGTCCCTGAGCTGGGGCATCACCTCCCTGATGATGCCTCTGGCGCACAGCACCGACGAGCTGATCGAAATGTCCACCGCTCTGGCCAAGGAAAACGGCTTCCTGCACGACGGTGAGCTGGCCGTGGTGACCGCCGGCGTGCCCGTGGGCATTTCCGGCACCACCAACATGATCAAGATCCACATGGTGGGCAACTGCCTGGCCACCGGTGTGGGCGTCGGCCCGGAGAACGCCGAGGTGTCCAACGCCACCGGCAAGGCCTGCGTGTGCCGCACCCTGGACGAGGTGCATGCCAAGTTCAAACCCGGCATGGTGCTGGTGGTGCCTTCCACCAGCAACGAGATGCTGAACTATGTGCGCGACGCCGCCGCTCTGGTGGTGGAGGAGCCCGGCCTGAACAGCCATGCCGCCATTGCCGGCAAGGCTCTGCTCAAGCCCACCGTCGTGGGTGCCGTGGGTGCCACCTCTCACATCCGTGACGGCCTGATGATCGCTGTGGACTGCGCACACGGCAGCGTGCAGCGCCTGCAGGCCTGAGAAAGAGGGCGACACAATGGAACGCATTGCGAGCTTCTGTGTTGACCATACCAAGCTGGACCGGGGCATGTACCTGAGCCGTCAGGACGGCGATGTGCTCACTTGGGACATCCGCATGAAGAAGCCCAACCAGGGCGATTACCTGTCCACGGCCGCTGCCCACACGCTGGAGCACCTGTTTGCCACCTACGCACGCAATAGTGCCTTCCAGGATGGTGTGATCTATGTGGGCCCCATGGGCTGCCGCACCGGCTTTTACCTGCTGACCCGCGGCCTGACCCCTGCGCAGGCTTTGGAGCTGACCGTGGAGTCCTTCCGCTTTATGGCCGCCTTTGAGGGTGCCGTGCCCGGTGCCAGCGAAGTGGAGTGCGGCAACTACCGCGACATGGATCTGCCTGCCGCCAAGGCCGAGGCTGCTGCCATGCTGCCGGTTCTGGAAGCCCTGACCGCTGACCGTCTGCACTACTGAGCCTCTGTGCCGGAACTCTAGACAAACAACAAAACCCGGAACTTCCTATCGAACAGGAAGTTCCGGGTTTTTGGTTTTGTTCGGTTTATTCGTCCGGGTCGCCGCGCTCGGGCATGGTGCGCAGCTCCCGCACCAGCATGGCGCGCAGCTGGTACTGATGCTGCTCGGCCGCAAGGTCGGCTCCGGCATGCAGCTCCACCTCCGGTGCCCGCCCATCGTCCGTGTACAGCGGCACCGTGACCACGGCCTGGGTGCCCTTTTCCGGGGCACACTCCACGCTCAGCCCCCAGCCCATGCGGCGGCGCGCAGCTGGTCGCGGGGCACCACCTGATCCACAAAGCCGTGCTCCAACTGGAA
>OHMN01000742.1_pt1 | contig 27629 bp, 24 predicted proteins | sample 1569361 | NCBI WGS metagenome assembly OHMN01 (sample SAMEA3541508, study PRJEB24748) | human gut metagenome | biome: human gut; feature: human-associated habitat; material: faeces | place: China | collected 2012
TCCGTTCTTATGTATATCAGGCAATGCGTGTGACCGGCGCGGCTGACCCGACCCGTCCGCTTTCCGAAACCTTAAAGGGCAAGCTGCCGCAGAGAAAACTGGTTAACGGCGCTGCAAACGGCTACAGCTCTTACGGAAACCAGATCGGTCTGGCGACCGGTTATGTTAAAGAAATCTATCATCCGAATTATGTGGCAAAACGCATGGAGATTGGTGCCGTTATGGGTGCCGCTCCGAGAAAATACGTAAAGCGTTTAAATTCCGACCCGGGCGATATCATCGTACTCCTTGGCGGACGTACCGGCCGTGACGGTATCGGCGGTGCTACCGGTTCTTCCAAGGTTCACACCGAGGCTTCCATCGAGGTCTGCGGCGCTGAGGTACAGAAAGGTAATGCGCCGACCGAGCGCAAGATCCAGCGTATGTTCCGCCGTCCGGAAGTCAGTGAGATCATCAAAAAGTGCAATGACTTCGGTGCAGGCGGTGTTTCCGTAGCGATCGGCGAGCTGGCAGCAGGTCTCCAGATCGATCTGGACAAGGTTCCGAAGAAATATGCCGGCCTGGACGGCACCGAGATCGCGATCTCTGAGTCCCAGGAGCGTATGGCGGTTGTGCTTGACCCGGCAGATGTTGACAAATTCTTAGGGTTTGCGGCTGAGGAAAACCTGGAGGCAATCCCGGTTGCAGTTGTGACCGAAGAGCCGCGTCTGGTGATGAACTGGAGAGGCAAGACCATTGTGGATGTAAGCCGTGCATTCCTCGATACCAATGGTGCGCACCAGGAGGCAAAGGTTGTCCTGCAGACTCCGGTCAAAGAGGGCAATCCGTTTGAAAAGAAAGAAGTAGCAGATGTGAAAGCCACCTGGCTGAACGTCCTGTCCGACTTAAATGTATGTTCCCAGAAGGGTCTGGTAGAGCGTTTTGATGGTTCTATCGGCGCTGGCAGTGTCTTCATGCCGTATGGCGGTAAATACCAGCTGACCGAAACCCAGACCATGGTAGCGAAACTTCCGGTCCTGAAAGGCAGGACCGATACCGTGACCATGATGAGCTACGGCTATGACCCATATCTGTCCAGCTGGAGCCCGTACCACGGTGCTATCTACGCTGTGCTGTCTTCCGTTGCAAAGATCGTGGCAAGCGGCGGTGACTTTAAGAAGATCCGTTTCACCTTCCAGGAGTACTTTAAGCGCATGACCGAGGATCCGGCCCGCTGGGGCGCACCGTTTGCATCCCTGCTTGGTGCTTACAACGCACAGCTTGGCTTTGGACTTCCGTCTATCGGCGGTAAGGACAGTATGTCCGGTACCTTTAACGACGAGAAACACGGCGAGATCAACGTTCCGCCGACCCTGGTTTCCTTCGCAGTGGATGTAGACCATTATCCGAACATCATCACACCGGAGTTTAAGAAGCCGGGCAGCAAGATCGTTGTATTCAATATTGAGAAAGACCAGTATGACCTGCCGGATTACGCGCAGATCATGGATGGCTATGAGAAGCTGAATGCCGATATCAAGGCAGGACGCATCCTTTCCGCTTATGCGGTAGAGGGACATGGACTGGCAGAGGCAGTCAGCAAGATGGCATTTGGTAATAAGCTTGGCGTGAAGATTGAGCATAACGTAGATCCGAGAGACTTCTTCGCAGCAGGCTGGGGCAACATTGTCTGCGAAGTTCCGGACGGAAAAGTTGGCGATCTTTCTATCCGTTACACCGTGATCGGTGAAGTGACCGACAAGGCTGCTTTTGAGTACGGACCGGTATCCATCTCCATGGACGAGGCATTAGGCTCCTGGACCAAGACCTTAGAGAGTGTATTCCCGACCACCTCCGGCGTGAAGCAGACCGAGGTGAAGTCCGAGCTGTTTGAGGCAGATAAGATCTATGTGTGCAGCCACAAGCTGGCTCAGCCGACGGTATTTATTCCGGTATTCCCGGGCACCAACTGTGAGTACGACAGCACCAAAGCCTTTGAGCGTGCCGGTGCAAAGGTTGTAACCAAGGTATTTAAAAACTTAAGCGCAGAAGATATCCGTGATTCCGTAGAAGCTTATAAGAACGAAATCGCAAAGGCACAGATCGTGATGTTCCCGGGCGGTTTCTCCGCAGGCGATGAGCCGGAGGGCAGTGCGAAGTTCTTTGCAACCGTATTCCGCAACACAGTCATTAAGGAAGAAATCGAAAAGCTGTTAAATGAGCGTGACGGCCTGATGCTTGGTATCTGCAACGGCTTCCAGGCACTCATCAAGCTGGGTCTGGTTCCGGAGGGACGCATCTGCGAGCAGACTGCTGCTTCCCCGACCCTGGCGATGAACACCATCGGACGTCATATTTCCAAGATGGTTTATACCAAGGTTGTCACGAATAAGTCCCCGTGGCTGGCAGGGGCAGAGCTCGGCGGTGTATACTGCAACCCGGCATCCCACGGCGAGGGACGTTTCGTTGCAAATGACGAGTGGCTGAAGAAGCTTGCCGCAAACGGCCAGATCGCGACCCAGTATGTCGATGAGAACGGTAATGCGACCATGGATGAGTTCTGGAACCCGAACGGCTCCTACATGGCGATTGAGGGTATCACCAGCCCGGATGGACGAATCCTGGGCAAGATGGCACACTCTGAGCGCCGCGGTGAGGCTGTTGCCATGAACATCTACGGAGAGCAGGATATGAAGATCTTCGAGAGTGGCGTGAAGTATTTCAAATAAGATTTTAATTTCTGGTATCATATCTTGAATTTGGGGCTGCCGCATGAGTTGCGGCGGCTCCTTTTTCGTCAGGTATTGACAGAAACTGCGATTTCAAGTATAGTTTGGAGTAACTGCCCTGGAAGGATCCGGGAGCAATATGAGGAGAGACAAGCGATATGAAGAAGGTTGTGAAATTCGGAGGAAGTTCCTTGGCGAGTGCCCGCCAGTTTAAAAAAGTCGGAGATATCATCCGTGCAGACAAGACAAGAAGATTTGTGATCCCGTCCGCACCGGGTAAGAGAAACAGCAAGGATACCAAGGTTACGGATATGCTGTACGAGTGCTACGCGGCAGCATCCACCGGAGCATCTTATAAAAAGATCCTGGATGCGATCAAGGCTCGCTACCAGGAGATCATTGACGGTCTGGAGTTAAACTTAAATCTGGACCACGAATTTGCTACCATCGAGGAAAATTTTGTAAAGGGCATCGGCAAGGATTATGCTGCATCCCGCGGTGAGTACTTAAACGGTATCGTTATGGCAAATTACTTAGGCTACGAGTTCATCGACGCTGCAGAAGTCATTTTCTTTGATGAGCATGGAAACTTTGAGGCAGAGCTGACCAACCAGGAGCTTTCTGAGCGTCTGGAGCATGTAGAGAGAGCGGTTATCCCGGGCTTTTACGGTTCTAAGCATGACGGAAGCATCAAAACCTTCTCCCGCGGCGGTTCCGATGTGACCGGTTCCATCGTTGCACGTGCCATCCACGCAGACTTATATGAGAACTGGACCGATGTATCCGGTTTCCTTGTAACAGATCCTCGTATCGTGGAGAATCCGGAGGTCATCGAGACCATTACCTATAAAGAGCTTCGTGAGCTGGCTTACATGGGCGCAGGCGTACTCCATGAGGACGCGATCTTCCCGGTAAGAAAAGAAGGAATCCCGATCAATATCCGCAACACCAACCGTCCGGAGGACAAGGGCACTCTCATCGTAGAGAGCACCTGCAGAAAGCCGCGCTATACCATCACCGGTATCGCAGGAAGAAAGGGCTTTTGCGCGATCAACATCGAAAAAGCCATGATGAATGCCGAAGTAGGGTTTGGGAGGAAAGTTCTTGGTGTATTCGAGAAGTTCGGCATCTCCTTTGAGCATATGCCGTCAGGGATCGACACCATGACCATTATGGTACACCAGGACGAATTTGAAGAGTATGAGCAGTCTGTGATCGCCGGCATCCACCGCGCAGTTGAGCCGGATATGGTCGATCTGGAGTCTGACCTGGCTCTTATCGCTGTAGTCGGAAGAGGCATGAAGGGCACCCGCGGCACAGTCGGAAGAATCTTCTCCGCACTGGCACATGCCCGCATCAATGTCAAGATGATCGACCAGGGCTCCAGTGAACTCAACATCATCATCGGGGTAAAAAATTCCGATTTCGAGACTGCCATCAAGGCAATTTACGATATCTTTATCACCGCAGCGATTTGATCAGTCTCCGCGAAAATACTGACTGTGGACCGGAATAAACAAGCAACAGGACCAGCGTCCGGCTGTTTTCCGGGATTGTGAAAAAAGGGAATCCCGCACAGGGCTTTTGCCAGGTGCGAGGTTCCCTCTTTCGTTGACAGAGAAAATATGATATACTGAATCTTAAGTTTTCCGCCACCAGGTTAGATCGGATTTTCTGTACACGGATACGTGTCTGGCAACGGTCCGGAAGCGGAAGGAAAGGAGTCGTTTTTGCTCATGTGCGCGTGAACAAAAACAGGAAGTCTCATGAACAGAAACAACAGCAGATGCGGCGCAGGCATTTTTGTTGCGGACAAGGCAAAAAACGGAAGATGCAGAGCAGGTGTTTTTGCTGCGGACAAGGCAAAAAAGGGCAGATGCGGTGCAGGCATTTTTGCTGCGGACAAGACCAAAAAAATGGCAGCAGTACTTCTGGCTGCGCTGGTATTGCCGGGCTGCGCCGGTCCCTCGACCCGGGTGCTGCCACAGCGTCAGGGCGGAACCATGCAGGATGTGCCGGAGGAGATCCCGGTAGTGGAGGAGGTAAATCCGTATTATCTCCAGGAGTCCCTTGGCATGCTCTCTGCCGCGCCGCGGTCTGCGGGAAGCCGTGGGGAAGACGGGGCCTCCCGTTATATCCAAAAGCTGTTAAAGGATTATGGTTATACAGTGAACCGGCAGCGCTTCCGCGAAAAAACAGAGCATGAGGAGATCATCGGGACGAATGTGGTCGCTGTGCGTCCGGCGGAAGACCCGGATGCAGACATCCTTTTGATCTGCACCTGGCACGATAGCGCCCCGGAAAGCCCGGGAGCCGGTAACAATGCGTCCGGCGTTTCGGTATTTCTTGAGATTGCGCGGATCCTTTCCGGCCTTCCGACCGACACGGAGGTGCGCTTTGTGAGTTTATCCGCGCACGAAAAAGATGCATTGGGTGCGGGAATCTATGCAAAAGGCTTAAGCAAACGGGAACGGGAACGCCTGATCGGGGTGATCACCTTTGGACCGTGCGGGGCAGTCGATACAGAAGGCACCGTGCTTGCAACACAGGATGGGGAAGGCACCATGCTGGGCGACCTGCTTTCGGATGCCTCTGACAGCGTGATGGGAAGCCGGTGGGAATACCAGAAAAGGCCGGGAATGGAAAACGGGGTCTTTGCTTCTTATGCGATCCCATCTGTCCAGGTCGGACAGCGGCAGGACAGCTTTGATTTTGGCACTCCCCTGGATACCGCAGACACCGTGGATGCAGAATGTCTCTCAAACATTGTAGATACGGTCTGCCAGGCGGTTTCCGGGATCATGAGCGTAGATACCCCGTCCATGCGGGCAAAGGCACATTATGAGAACAACTGGAATACCTTCCTTTACAGCCAGCCGCCACAGCAGAGGATTCCGTTTGGCAGCTCTGCAAGAAGGCTTCAGGCCTTGCTTGGGATTCCGGGAAAGCTTGCCGTGGTAAACCGGGACTCCAAAAACCGTCCAATTGAACGATACCGGTTTTCCATGAAGTGGTTTGGCATGGAACAGCCATTTTCTGCCAGCTATTATTTTACGGATGAAAGCCTGGATCTGGTCAGTCTCATGCCACAGGATGAGACCATGACAGCAGGGGAGGTCCGGACGCAGATCACGGCATGCTATGGGGAACCGGCAAAGAAAACAACAGGGCCTTATGGTACGGACTATCTCTGGAAGGATCGAAAGACCGGACAGCAGATCGAACTGATCCCCGGAAAAGAGCAGTTTGAGGTGGAAATCCGCAGCGATACCCCGGATCCGGTCTTGCTTGCCTCTTACAGTGCAGACGGGACGTTAACGGATGGAAACACATCTGTGGAGGAAGAACAAGGTTATTTAACAAAGCTTTGCAGCCTGTTATTCCAGCCGGAATCAGCCGGGCTTCCAAGGGCAGAGCTGCTCTACGAGACAGACGGGGCTGGAAACAACGCAGTTCACGCAGAGAAGCTGTCACAGCCGGAAAAAATAAAAAAGAAACCAGAACACAGCACGGCAGGAACGCAGCCACAGCAGAAAACGCAGCAGGAGGCCGGCTGGCAGGTCCAGATCGATCCGGCGGATCTTCCATCCGATGGAGTGGGATTTACAGACCGCAGTGCATCGTTAAAGGAGCTTCTTAAGACATATGGACAGATCTTAAAGGAGACAGACCCGCAAGCTTATGCAGATGGATATGGGGAGCTTGCCCCAGCCTGTGCTTTTGAAGACGCATTTGCCCTGTATGTGCTTGTGGATATCCCGCCGGAAAGTACCGGGGAATATCAGGAATGTGTGCGTTATTTTGATCAGTTCGAGGAACTGGATACATACCGCAGTGCCGTGAGAAACTATCTTGGCCTGCAGACGGAGGAATAAGCTATGAGTCAGGTAATCATCATCGGCGGCGGTGCCGCAGGCATGATGGCGGCGATTGCCGCAGCAGGCGCGGGACATAAGGTCTGCATTTATGAGAAAAACGAAAAGCTTGGGAAAAAGGTTTACATCACCGGAAAGGGACGGTGCAACATTACCAATGCCTGCGATACAGAGGAGCTGTTTGGAAATGTAGTCCATAATGCCAAGTTTTTATATAGCAGCTTTTATACATTTACCAATACCGATATCGTGGAGCTTTTGGAACGGTATGGCTGCCCGGTTAAGACAGAGCGCGGAAACCGTGTCTTCCCGGTCTCTGACAAATCATCGGATGTGATCCATGCACTGACGGTCTGCCTGCGTGACCTTGGGGTGAATGTAGAGCTTCATGAAGAGGTGGCAGAGGTCCTCCAGGAAGATGGCCATGTGACCGGGGTCCGCTTAAAACGCGGAAACCGGACGGTCCCTGCAGATGCGGTCATCGTTACGACCGGCGGGCTTTCTTACCCGTCTACCGGCTCTACCGGGGATGGTTACCGGTTTGCAAAGGAGCTTGGACACACCATTACGGAGCTTTCGCCTGCACTGGTGCCGTTTGAAGCAAAGGAGCCGGTCTGCAAGGAACTTCAGGGGCTTTCCCTGCGCAACATCCATGCAGAGATCCGCAATGGGAAAAAGGTGCTGTTTGAAGAGTTTGGAGAGATGCTGTTTACCCATTTTGGTGTCAGCGGACCGGTCCTTCTTTCGGCCAGCAGTTATGTGGCTTCCACGTTAAAGAAGGGACCTCTTACCCTTTCCATCGATTTGAAGCCCGCACTTTCCGCAGAGCAGCTGGATGCCCGCATCCTGCGCGATTTTGAAGAGGCAAAAAATAAACAGTATAAGAATTCCTTAAATCACCTGCTCCCGGCAAAGCTGATTTCGGTGATCATTGAGCGGAGCGGAATTTCCCCGGAGAAAAAGGTCAATGAGATCACCCGGGAGGAACGCCACGCCCTTGTCTGCGCAGTCAAGGATTTCTGCATTACGCTGGTCGGACTGCGGGATTATAAGGAGGCGATCATCACACAGGGCGGTGTATCTGTGCGTGAAGTAAATCCGTCGACCATGGAATCGAAAAAGACGGCAGGACTTTATTTTGCCGGAGAAGTACTGGACCTGGATGCGGTAACAGGCGGCTTTAATCTCCAGATTGCCTGGTCCACCGGGTATCTGGCCGGGATTTCTGTTCCGCAGTAGGATCATGTGACTGCAATTTTGCGTTGCCGGCCGCATACACGCGGACCGGGTCATAACGAAAGCTTGAAACACAAAAAACAGGCAGTGAGGAGAAACGCTGCTTCATGCAAGGAGACGACGAAAACTATGGAGAAACATGCATTCAACATTGCGATTGACGGACCGGCAGGTGCCGGAAAGAGCACGATTGCGAAGATGGTGGCAAAAAAGCTGAACTTTATCTATGTGGATACCGGTGCCATGTACCGCGCAATCGCTTTATATCTGCTGAGGAGCGGCATCGATACTGCAAATGAGGCGGCAGTCAGCGAGGCGGTGAAAAATGCGGACATCACCATCCGTTACCAGGATGGCTCCCAGCAGGTTATCTTAAACGGGGAAGATGTATCCGGAAAGATCCGCACCGAGGAGGTGGGAAATACCGCCTCTGCAACCAGCGTATACCCGGCAGTACGCGCCCATCTGTTAGAGCTGCAGAGAAGCCTTGCTGCCAGCCAGAATGTGATTATGGACGGACGCGATATCGGCACCTGTATCCTGCCGGATGCAGAGGCAAAGATCTATCTGACTGCCAGCAGCCGGGTACGTGCCCTGCGCCGTTACAAAGAATTAACGGAAAAAGGAACCATGTGTAATCTGGAAGAAATTGAGCAAGATATCATTGAGAGAGACCATCGCGATATGACCCGCGAGATCGCACCATTAAAGCAGGCGGATGACGCTGTGCTCCTTGACAGTTCGGAAATGACGATCGGTGAGGTGGTGCAGGCCATCATTGATACCGCGAAAGCCCATGGCCTTAAGGAGGATGCCTAATGGAAGTCATCGTAGCGAAGACAGCCGGATTTTGTTTTGGCGTTAAGCGGGCGGTGGAACAGGTTTATGAGCAGATCGGGAAGGCGGAAAAGCCCGTGTATACCTATGGACCGATCATCCACAATGAGTTTGTGGTGAAAGACCTGGAAGAAAAAGGGGTAAAGGTCTTAAATACAAAGGAGGAGCTGGCGGCCCTTACCGGCGGGATCGTTGTGATCCGTTCCCATGGCGTCGGGAAAGAAATCTATGACCTTTTAAATGAACATCATATCACGGTTGTGGATGCCACCTGTCCGTTTGTAAAAAAGATCCACCGGATCGTAGAAGAACAGACGCGGGAGGGACGCCGGGTCATCATCATCGGAAACCCGGATCATCCGGAGGTCCAGGGCATCCGCGGATGGGGAAATGACACGACGCTGGTGGTGGAAAATGCGGACCAGATCGAGCATTTGTCTGTTTCAAAAGAGGAAAAGATGTGTATCGTATCCCAAACGACATTTAATTACAAGAAATTTCAAGATTTAGTTGAAAAATTCGAGAAAAAGGGTTATGATATACTTGTTTTAAATACGATTTGCAATGCAACACAGGAGAGACAAGTGGAAGCTAGACGTATTGCTTCTGAAGTGGACGCTATGATTGTCATAGGCGGCAAACACAGCTCCAACACACAGAAACTCTACGAGATATGCCAAAAGGAATGTAAGAATACTTACTTTATCCAGTCACTCGGCGATTTCAACCCTGAATGTGTGAATTCTGTGCGCAGCGTAGGTATTACAGCGGGGGCATCCACCCCGAATCAAATTATTGAGGAGGTTCATACTAATGTCAGAATTAAGTTTTGAACAAATGTTGGAGGAATCATTAAAAACAATACGTACGGGAGAGATCGTCACTGGTAAAGTCATCGATGTGAAAGAGGACGAGATCGTCCTGAACATTGGATACAAATCCGATGGTATCATCCCGAAAAGTGAGTACACCAACGAAGCAAACGTAGATCTCAGAACCCAGGTTCAGGTTGGCGACGAGATGGAAGCAAAAGTTGTTAAAGTAAACGACGGCGAGGGCCAGGTTGCACTGTCCTACAAGAGACTGGCTGCAGACAAGGGCAACAAGAGACTGGAAGAGGCTTTCGAGAACCACGAGGTTCTTACCGCAAAGGTTGCACAGGTACTGGACGGCGGCTTAAGCGTTGTTGTTGATGAGGCAAGAGTCTTCATTCCGGCAAGCCTGGTATCTGACACTTATGAGAAAGATTTAAGCAAGTACGCAGGTCAGGATATCGATTTCGTTATCACTGAGTTCAACCCGAAGAGAAGAAGAGTCATCGGCGACAGAAAGCAGCTTATGGTTGCTAAGAAGGCTGAGATGCAGAAAGAGCTCTTCGAGCGCATCCACGCTGGCGATACCGTAGAGGGTACTGTTAAGAACGTAACCGATTTCGGTGCATTCGTAGACCTGGGCGGCGCTGACGGCCTGCTTCATATTTCCGAGATGTCCTGGGGCCGTGTTGAGAATCCGAAGAAGGTATTCAAGACCGGTGACCATGTAAAGGCTCTTATCAAAGACATCAACGGCGAGAAGATCGCTCTGAGCTTAAAGTTCCCGGAGCAGAATCCGTGGGCTAACGCAGCTGAGAAGTACGCTGTAGGCAACGTAGTAACCGGCCGTGTTGCTCGTATGACTGACTTCGGCGCATTCGTTGAGTTAGAGCCGGGCGTAGACGCTCTGCTTCATGTATCCCAGATTTCCAGAGATCACGTTGACAAACCGGCAGACGCTCTGACCATCGGCCAGGAGATCGAGGCTAAGGTTGTTGACTTCAACGGCGAGGACAGAAAAATCAGCTTAAGCATGAAAGCTCTGCAGGCTCCGGCTGAGCAGACCGAGTCAGACGCTGAGTAATCTCAAATAGAAAAGATTTGATGATATAGAAAAACACCATGGCGTGGATGAAAATTCCGTGCCATGGTGTTTTTTATATATAAAAAGCCTTCTTATTGTTTTACGATTTATCCCCTACAAGAAATTAAAAAAATGTGGTACAATAAAAATGTTTATACGCTAAAAGCAGTGCGGATGTGATGAGTGAATGGATTTTTTGACGTTTTGCGCTGTTATAAGGGAATACAAAGGAGGATAAACTCGTGGAATTTGATAAGTTATTAGAGGAAAGAAGAAGCATCCGGGCATATGACAGCAGCAGACGTGCCACAAAGGAGCAGATCACAGCTATGGTACAGGCGGCTATTCAGGCACCGTCCTGGAAAAATTCCCAGACTTCCCGTTATTACGCTGTTTTAGATGAAGCCCAGTGTGAAGCACTTTCGGAGAACTGCCTGCCGCAGTTCAACCAGAATAATTCCAGGGGAGCAGCTTATATTGTAACCACGTTCGTGAAGAACCGGGTCGGTTTCGATAAAGAGACCGGTGCAGCGGTGAATGAATGTGGAAATGGCTGGGGTTATTATGACCTGGGACTCCAGAATGAAAACCTCATTTTAAAAGCGAGGGAGCTCGGCCTCGATACCCTGATCATGGGAATCCGGGATGGAGCGAAGATCGCTGGGATGCTTGGAATCCCGGAGACAGAGCAGGTGGTATCTGTCATTGCAGCCGGTTACCGCGCAGTAAATCCGGAGAAGCCGAAACGAAAGGCTCCGGAGGATATCCTGAAATTTGTGTAATCTGCCTAACGCTTCATTTGTTCAGTCGAGCCTTCCTTCTGGGTCAGTGCGGTATTTATCGGTGTTTTTATCCGTGCACTTTACAGTCAGATCCAGATCAGCTGCCAGAAGAATGTTCTGCCGCTGAACACTTCCCTGATCTTTTCTTCGGAGATCATCATTACGCTGATCCTGAACCCGTTCCTTTGCTTCTGGGAAATCTGGAAGCTGTGCCTGATTTGGAATTTGTCAATGACCAGCTTTGCGAAAACAATGAATCACAGATGGGAAAAAGTAAATCCCAGCCAGGCAGGTGCTGGTTCGCCAGCCTACGTAAAATAACCGGCTGTGGATTGCTACAGAGAAAGGATTGAGTTAGATTTGATAATTGAACTAGATATGTACCAGACGATCGCGGCCGCTGTGGCCGCGCTGATGCTGGGTAAATTTTTAAGGAGGCGGTGTGCAGTCCTGGAGCGGTTCTGTATACCGGCTCCGGTGATCGGCGGCGTGATCTTTGCAGTGTGTACCTGCATCTGTTATGTTACCGGAATTGCGGAATTTGCATTTGATGATACCTTAAAAGAAGTCTGCATGGTATTTTTCTTTACCTCTGTCGGATTTCAGGCGAATTTAAAGGTGCTCCGGAGCGGCGGAAAAGCATTGGCAGTATTTTTAGGCCTGGTCATCCTGCTGATCATTTCCCAGAATTTCCTGGCGATCGGCCTGGCAAAGCTTTTACGCATTCCGACGCTGGTGGGACTTTGTACCGGGTCCATCCCGATGGTAGGCGGACACGGAACGGCAGGTGCCTTTGGACCGGTCTTGGAAAGCATGGGAAGCGAAGGCGCTACCACGGTCTGCACGGCAGCTGCGACCTTTGGCCTGATCGCAGGCAGTGTGATGGGCGGCCCGATCGGAAAAGGCCTGATCGAAAAATATGACCTCCTAAAAACTATTGTTCCGGAGGATGACAGCCTTCTGATCGAGGAGGAAAACCTTCTGATCGAAGAAGAAAAGAAGCATGAGCGCCATACCACGATGTATCCGATGGCGGTATTCCAGCTGATCATTGCGATCGGGTTTGGCACCTTTGTGTCGGATCTTTTGTCCCTGACCGGCCTTACCTTTCCAATCTACATTGGAGCCATGATCGCGGCGGCCATTATCCGCAACATCGGCGAATACAGTGGAAAGTACATGACCCATATGGGCGAGATCAACGACATCGGCGGTATCTGCCTTTCCTTATTTTTAGGAATCGCCATGATCACGTTAAAGCTGTGGCAGTTAGCAGATCTGGCGCTTCCGCTTCTGGTGCTTTTGTTTGGTCAGGTTGTTCTGATGTTTGTGTATGCACGCTTTGTCGTGTTCAACGTGATGGGGCGCGACTACGATGCGGCAGTCATCAGCTCCGGCGTCTGTGGATTTGGTATGGGCGCTACACCGAATGCCATGGCGAATATGCAGGTTGTCTGCGAAAAGTATGAGCCTTCCGTAAAGGCATACCTTCTGATCCCTTTGGTCGGAAGCCTGTTTGCAGACTTTTTAAATACCCTTTCCATTACATTCTTTATTAACTTTTTATAGGAACCGGCCAGGCGGGGGGGATGATTCTGGCCGTAGTAAAAAAGCGGAGGAAACCACTATGTTCTGGAACAAAGAGAAGGATAAAAAACACGGACATGAGTATGAAATTTGCAGTGAGGATCTGGCATTTCCAGAAATCCACATTGGAAAAAGAAAGAAGGAGGAGCATGCATCGGAGCACCATGATTCCATTACTTACGATGATGTAGCAATTCCAGAGGTTCACATTCCGGTAAGAAAAAAGAAATGAGAAAAAAGAGCCAGGGGATGTGTTGACACAAAATTCCTGTTTTTAGGAACTGTGGTCGGCATCGTATTTGTGAAAAATGATAGACAGGGGCTTGTTGCACGAATGTGCGATGGCTCCTTTGTTGTATGTGCAGATCAAGAAGGCGCGTCTGCTGATGGGAGAACTTGAAACTTCCTTCTTTCTGTCTTGACATGCAATATTATATGTTGTATATTATTTACATGAACAATATTATATAATATATAATATTATAAAAATAAACATACAGAATGACAGAAAGGTGGAGTACGATGGTTTTTAACACAGGATCCGCGCTGCTGGACGCGATCGTCTTATCGGTTGTTTCCAGAGATGTGAACGGGACCTATGGGTACCGTATTACCCAGGAAGTACGGGCAGTACTCGATATTTCGGAATCTACGTTATATCCGGTTCTCAGACGTCTGTTAAAAGATGAATGTCTGGAGACTTACGACATGGCCATCGATGGGAGAAACCGCAGGTACTACCGGATCACGGAAAGCGGGAGATTGCAGCTGAATCTTTACCGCGGAGAGTGGAATGTTTACGCGCAGAAAATTTCCGGAATATTGGAGGAGAAAGATCATGAATAAGGCAGTGTTTATAGAAAGGCTGGAATATCTGCTTTCCGATATTCCGGAGGAGGAACGGGAAGAGGCGATTGCGTATTACCAGGATTATCTGGATGAGGCAGGAGAAGACCGGGAGGCGGATGTACTGAGTGAGTTTGGAAGCCCGGAGCGGATCGCATCCATCATCCGGAGTAATCTGAACGCCGATCTGGAAGATGGCGGTTCCTTTACGGAAACAGGGTATGAGGATGAGCGTTTCCGGGATCCGGGATATCAGGTGGTAAAGCGAAAGGAACTTCCGGATGTCTATGAAGAAGCAGAAGCCGGATTTGACGGGGATGCGTATGAAGGATTCGCTGACAGACGCCGGACAACCGGATTTGATGAGGATATGTTTGAGGAATCCACCGGAAACCGGACAAATAGAAAATCGAAAAATGTACGTTCAGGAAAAAATAAGAACCAGACACCGGTCGTAAAACTGATTTTGTTTGGTATTTTAGCCCTGATCCTGCTGCCATGGCTTCTTGGAGTGGGAAGCGGAGTTGTGGCTGCGGCTGCGACACTGATTGCGCTGGTGGCCGCTGCGGTTCTTGGAATTGGTTTTCTGACCGTTGCAGCCGGGTTTAGCACCGTGATTCTGACGGTTATGGGAGCAGGAATCCTGGTTTCTGATTTCTGGGGCGGTATTACGGTTGCCGGTTTTGCCGTGTTTGTGTTTGGCTGCGCGCTGATCGGAGTGGCACTTTCCATATTGACCTATGGAAAATTTGTTCCATGGTGTATCCGCACGATTGTGAAGATCCTTTCAGGATTGCTTCAGGGAGGGAAAAAACTATATGAAAAATTGCGTTAAGTGGTTTTTACTGATTGGAGTCGTATGCTGTCTTTTGGGGACCGGAATTGTAACGGCCGGGCTGATGAATGGTGGAGCGAAAAACGCGAAGAGCTATGTGCGTCAGTCCTATGAGCATGCGCAGAAACTGGAAGAACATCTGGAGGATTTTGATTATGGATATTAACAGAAAATTGTATCGTTCTAATACAAATAAGATCATATGCGGTGTGTGCGGTGGCCTGGGAGAATATCTGGGCGTTGATCCGACGATTGTCCGGCTTGTGTGGGTGCTGATTGCCTGTTCCGGAACCGGACTTCTGGCTTACATCATAGCAGCAGTCATCATGCCGCAGAAAGTGGATGAAATAGAATAAATAAGATATTCGCATATGGATAGAAATCGAAAAATCGGGCACACTTCAGGAAAAAAGGAGTGTGCCCTTTATGTCTAAGAAAAAAGAACAAAAACCGATTGATGTGGAACATATGACACCGGAAGAACAGCTGAAATTTGAAATTGCAGAGGAGCTTGGGTTGGGAGACCGCGTACTGAAAGAAGGCTGGCGCTGCCTGACTTCAAAGGAAAGCGGCCGGATCGGCGGTTTGATCACGAAACGGAAAAAGCAGATGCAAAAGGAAGCAGATATCCGATAGAGATGGTTGGGTCTGATGCTTGTCAAACCTGTAAAAAGAAAGTATAATAAAACCGATTACAGCGCATAAAAAAGTTACTGTTGCAAATCATGCGCCTGAACGGAGAACAAGTGACAGAGAAAAGACTGAGGAATGGATACACAACCGGGACCTGTGCGGCGGCTGCGGCGAAGGCGGCGGCCGCTTTTTTTGCGCAGGCAACGCGCCAAAAAACATTTACATATTCCGAGTTAACATTGCCTGGCGGCGGAAGCTGCCGCATTCCGGTAATCCCATTTTTAAAAGAGGGCGAACCGTTTTGTTTTGGAGTACAAAAAGATTCCGGGGATGATCCGGATGTGACCAATCAAACCCTCATATTAGCCAGTGTAAAGCCGGTCAGCCGAAAAATACTGGAAATGCTGAAATCAACGGGAAGTGGTTATTTCCTTGAAGAATTTCCAGACTTATATTTGAATGGCGGCCTGGGGATTGGTATGGTGACAAAACCGGGGTTAAGCTGCCCGGTGGGACATTATGCGATCAATCCGGTGCCGCGCAGCATGATCCTGGGAGCGGTCGATGAAGTAATGAGGCAGACTCCATATGAAGAATGCCTGCTCATTGAGATTTCAATCCCGGACGGAGAACGGCTAGCGTCCCAGACCTTTAATCCCAAGCTTGGAATTCAGGGTGGAATTTCAGTTCTTGGCACCACTGGTATTGTCAAGCCCATGAGTGAAGAAGCGCTTCTGGAGACAATCCGTCTGGAAATTCATATGAAAGCGGTAAATGGAGCGAAGGTGCTTTTGATGGCTCCTGGCAATTATGGGGAAGAATTTTTGAAAAAAACGCTTGGCGTTCCGGTCGGAAACGCAGTACTTTGCAGCAATTTTGCAAAGGCCGCCGTGCTTATGGCACAGAAAGAGGGATTCCAGAGCGTATTGTTTGTCGGACACATTGGAAAATTAATCAAAGTATCGGCAGGCAGGGAGAATACGCATTCTAAGTATGGAGATGGGCGTATGGAACAGATGGCGCAGCTTACGGAAGCATTGGGATATCAGAAATTAAAGCAGCAGATCCTTTCCTGCAATACCACCGATGATGCTTTGGAATTGCTGAAACAACATGGAATTGCTGGAAAACTGTTAGACCTGACTGCAGAATACGTGAAGCGGCAGTTAGAGCAGTGGAGTGATGGAAAAATTTGCGCTGAGGTGGTGACGTTTTCGACTGCGCATCAGATGTTTGGAACGACCACGGACTGGAAGCGTTTATTTGAGACATGGAAACGTGAACGTAGCTAAGGAAGAGGCCGTTGTTTGGAAACAGGGATTTTCTGAACGGAAAATCCTGTATGATATCGTTCTGACAGCAGATGTTGTCGATTGAAAAACGAAAGGATAATGTATGAAGCTTGCAGTGATCGGATTTACAGGAAGAGGAGCAGAACTTGCTTCAAAACTGGTCGAGGCGTTTTGTGTCGCTGGTGATTCCTGCACGGGCTACACGGGAAAGCGCGTTGGCATGGAAGAACAAAAAGGGTTATGCATGGTAACCGGCTCTCTCTCAGACTGGACCAGGCAGCAGTTCGAGGAAATGGATGGCCTGATCTTTGTTGGTGCCGCGGGAATTGCGGTCCGTCTGATTGCGCCTTATCTGAAGGACAAGCTGACTGATCCGGCTGTTGTGGTAGTGGATGAGGCAGGACGTTTCGCAATTTCTCTTTTGTCTGGTCATGTAGGCGGAGCAAACCATCTGACAGAGCGGACAGCCGGGATCCTTGATGCTGTCCCTGTGGTGACAACAGCGTCCGATGTGAGAGGGCGGCATGCAATTGACGTCTGGGCTAAAGAACATCATCTGACCATTACAGACCGAAAGTTGGCAAAAGAGGTTGCCGCGGCGCTGCTAGATGGAGAAACAGTCGGTTATTTCAGTGAATATCCATTGGAACTTCCGGATGCAACCGGATACCAGGAAAATAAGGTGCATCGCAGGAATGTGTGGGTAACCTGTCATGTGAAACCGGATTTTTGGACTGGTTTTCCACAAGAAAGAATGCCTGCTGTTTCTAAAGTTACAGATGACGACCAGTGCGAGCCACAATTCTTACGTCTTGTGCCAAAATCCCTGATTCTTGGGATTGGGTGCCGGAAACAGACACCGGGGGAAGCCATTGAATTTGCCGTGCAGGAGGCACTCAGACAGGCAAATCTGGATGTTCAGGCAGTGGCAGCCATTGCCAGCATTGACTTAAAAAAAGAAGAGACGGGACTATTGCAGTTGTCTGAAAAACTTGCAGTTCCTTTTATGACCTACACAAGCAGTGAACTGGAAGTAGTGCAGGGAGAATTCTCAGAGTCTGGTTTTGTGCGTCAGGTGACGGGAGTTGGAAATGTCTGCGAGCGTTCTGCGCTTCTTTGCGCCGGAAAAGATGCCAGACTGCTGGTGAAAAAGCAGGTGTATCCGGGTGTGACCGTTGCAGTGGCTGAGACTGCTTTTTACGGATAGGAAGGAGGAAAAGCATGGAGAAACAAAAACAAACACCGGTTGTTATATTTGGCGGTACGTCCGAGGGACGGGAACTGGCTGAATATGCGCAGGAATATCAGATTCCGGTTGTGGTCAGTGTGGTTTCCGGCTATGGGGAAAGCCTGCTTCAGGAAAGCGCGGTTGTGCGGGTACATACCGGTGCTCTGAAGGAAGAGGATATGCGCGCGTTTTTGATGGAAACAGGGACAAAGCTGGTGATGGATGCGACACATCCTTATGCGCGTGTTGTGACAGAGCAGGTATCTTCCCTGTGTGCTGCGCTGCAGATCCCGTACAAGCGGATCCTGCGAGATCCTTCCCAGGTTGAGATGGAACAAAATGGCTCCGGCGCAGGTTTATTTCTGGCGGATTCCATAGAAGAGGCTGTGAACTATCTGAAAGCGGATGACCGGCCGGTGCTTCTGACAACGGGAAGCAAGGAATTGGAAAAATTTGCCGTTGATCCTGCATGTAAGGACCGGATCTATGCCAGGGTTCTTCCGGACAGCCAGGTATTGAAAAAGTGTGAGGAGCTTGGAATCCGCGGTGCCCATGTGATCGCAATGCAGGGACCTTTTTCCACGGAATTGAATACTGCATTACTGCGTACGGCACACGCAGGCTGGCTCGTGACCAAAGAAGCTGGAAAACGTGGAGGATTCGCGGAAAAACTGGAAGCAGCCAGAGCGTGCGGTGTTTCTGTGATCGTGATCCGGCGACCGGTCCAGGAAGAAGGAATTTCCTTAAACGAGGCAAAACAGCTGATGGACGCGTACCGGATTTCAAAAAGGCAGGAAAAGAAAGAGAATCCTTTGCCGGATAAAACATCCGAAACTGGTGCACGCAGCCTTAGCCTCATCGGCATGGGAATGGGGGGTGGCAGACAGCTGACCCTGGAAGCTTTGGATGCTCTCAAACAGTGTGATGCAGTCTTCGGTGCTTCCCGTATGCTTCGGGATGTAGAAAAATGGATCTGCGGCAAGCAGCAGGAAGCGTTTTATCAGCCGGATCAGATCCTGGACTGGCTGGAGACGCACCCGCAGGTTTCCCATGCGGCAGTCATCTGTTCCGGCGATACAGGCTTTTACAGTGGCAGCGGCAGTATGATGCGGGAACTTCATACGCGCTGGCCGCAGGAAACAGCATGTCCTTATCAGGTTCAGGTTTATCCGGGAATCTCTTCGGTTTCCGCGCTGGCTGCGCGGTTCCAGATTTCCTGGGAGGATGCCTGCCTGGCCAGTGCCCATGGGCGGGACTGCGATGTGGCAGAACTGGTAAAACAGCATAAACTGGTTTTTTTGCTGCTGGACAGCAGCCAGAACTTAAAAACCATCTGTCAGACGCTGACAGCGGCCGGGCTTGGAAAAACACGGATTTTTGCAGGTGCGCGTATGGGATACGAAGAGGAACAGAACATCTGCGGTATGGCAGAGAAACTGACAGATCAGGAAACAGACAGTTTGACAGCAGTATTTCTGGAGCGGAATGAAGAATGAGAGATGAATGGTTTATCCGGGGAAAAATCCCTATGACAAAGAGTGAAGTGCGGTCTGTGTCGGTTTCCAAGCTGGAGCTGGAGCCGGACCACATTGTCTATGATATCGGAGCCGGCACGGGATCCGTTTCTGTGGAAATGGCGCTGCATGTGCCGAACGGACATGTGTATGCGTTTGAACAGAAGGAGGAAGGCTGTGAGCTGATCCGGAAAAACGCGGAAAAAGCAGGAGTGCGCAACCTGACCGTGGTTTCCGGGAAAGCGCCGGATTCCATGGAAGGTTATCCAGCACCGGACCGGGTGTTTATTGGCGGAAGCGGCGGAAATTTAGGGGAGATTCTGGATCTTGTCACAAAGAAAAACCAAAATGTGCAGATTGTGATCAACGTGATCGCGCTGGAGAGCCTTTCCCAGACCATGGAATGGATGAAGCGAAACGGGCGGGAGCCGGAAGTAATCTGCATGCAGGTTTCCAGGGCAGAAAAACGTGGCCCTTACCATATGATGCAGGCCCAGAATCCGATTTATATTATTACCATGGGCTCAGAGCAAACAGAAAACAAGGAGAATGAACAAAGTCGTTATCCCCGCATTCTCCTTGCGGCACCGGGAAGCGGAAGCGGAAAAACCCTTCTGACTGTCGGGCTGCTGACGTTATTTCAGCGCATGGGAATTGCCTGCCGCTCCTTTAAATGTGGTCCGGATTACATTGATCCGATGTTTCATAAGTATGTGCTTGGGATTGACAGCTGCAATCTGGACAGCTTTTTCCTGCCGGAATCCGAATTGCGGGATTTATTGGAAAGCAGGGCGTCGCAGGCAGAGCTTTCCGTGATCGAGGGTGTTATGGGATTTTATGACGGCATTGGCGGTAATTCCATGGCGGCGAGCACCTATGAGGTCGCAAAGATCACAAATTCGCCGGTCATCCTGGTGGTGGACGGCAAAGGCAGCAGCCTTTCCCTTGCGGCCCAGATCAAGGGTTTTCTGGATTATCAGAAGGACAGCCATATCCGTGGTGTGATCTTAAACCGGACGAATCCGATGGTAGGAGAACGCCTGCGCCCGGAAATTGAAAAATTGGGAGTGAAGTATCTTGGTGCGGTTCCGGTCTGCGAGACGGTAGATATCAAGAGCCGTCATCTGGGACTGACCATGCCGGAAGAACAAAAAGATCTGCGGGAGCATTTAGCGGCATTTGCCGGCCAGCTTGCCAAGTGCCTGGATGTGGAAGGAATTCTGGAACTTGCCGGATATTATGTGGGAAAAAATGTGAAAAGTGCAAGATCAGCCGGAATTTCCATGGGTGAAGAAAAGAACACATCAGGTCAATCGGAACTATTTGGTTGTAAAAATAAAAATTTGCCAGATCCTGGTCAAACTCGGATTTGCGTGGAAAACGATGTTTGTGAAATAGAAAACCGGATGAAACCAGAGAAACGAATCGCGGTGGCACTGGACGAAGCGTTCTGCTTCTACTACCAGGAAAACCTGAATTTCCTGAAAGAACATGGCTGGGAGATCGTACCATTTTCCCCGCTGCACGATACCGCGCTTCCGTCTTTTGTGCAGGCTATGTTATTAGGAGGGGGTTATCCGGAGCTTTACGCGAAGGAGCTTTCCGAGAATACATCGATGCTGGAAGCTATACGAAACGCTTCCAAAACCGGTGTCCGGATCCTTGCGGAGTGCGGTGGATTTTTGTATCTGCAAAAATTCCTGGAAGATGAGAACGGCACGGTATGGCCTATGGCGGGTCTGCTTCCCGGGGACGGTTACCGTACGGGAAAGCTTGGCCGGTTTGGCTATATTTCCCTGGAGCAGAATGGAGCGTATCGGATCAAGGGACATGAGTTTCATTACTGGGACAGCACAGCGCCGGGGGATGCGTTCCGGGCCAATAAGCCGCAGTCGAAGCGAGGCTGGGACTGTATGTACCAGACAGACCGGATCCTTGCCGGATTCCCGCATCTGTACTATTTGTCGGGACCGGATCTGATCTTAAACTTTTTAGATGGAGAAGAAACGCTATGATGCATCTGATTACCGGAGCCTCTGCGAGTGGCAAATCGGCCTATGCGGAAGGGCAGCTTGCAAAGGCAGAAGGACCGGAAAAATTTTATCTTGCGACCATGCGCGCCTGGGGCGCGGAAGGGGAAGCGAGAGTCAGAAAACACCGCGCCATGCGGGAAGGAAAAGGCTTTCAGACGATTGAAGCCTTTCACACTTTGGAACAGGTAAGGCTTCCGGGGAAAGGCAGTCTGATGCTGGAATGCATGTCAAATCTTCTGGCAAATGAACAATTTGAGATTGGCGGAACCGATGAAGAAATCCTGGAACGCATTCAGGTGGGAATCCAGAACCTGGAAGCGCAGACGAACGATCTGGTGATCGTGACAAATGAGATTTTTTCGGACGGATGCAGCTACGATGCGGACACCATCCGCTATATCCGTCTCTTAGGAATCTTAAATATCTGGCTGGCAGAGAAGGCTTCCCTGGTCACGGAAGTAGTCTATGGAATTCCGATCCGTCAGAAAGGAGATGCAGGATAATGGTGGAAAGTTTTATCATCGCGTTTTCTATGTATTCCCGGATTCCGATGCCATTTATCGAGTGGAGTGAGCGTGGCATGAAATATGCCTTTTGCTTTTTCCCGCTGATCGGAGCCGTGATCGGCCTTATCATGAACGTATATGTGTTTGCCGCACAGGCAGCAGGACTTGGAATACTGGCGTTTTCCCTGCTTGGAACGGCAATCCCGCTTTTGATCACCGGTGGGATCCACATGGATGGCTTTTTGGATGTGACAGATGCAAGAAGTTCGTTTTTAAGCCGGGAGCGGAAGCTGGAAATTTTAAAGGACCCGCATGCAGGAGCCTTTGCGATTGCAGGCTGCGGCGTGTATCTGCTGCTTTATACTGCAGCATTTTCTGAACTTGGAAATTCTGCATTTCCTGCGATTGCCGGAATTTATGTGATCACCCGCTCGTTAAGCGGTCTTTCTGTCCTCTGCTTTCCGAAAGCGCGAAAGGACGGGCTTGCTGCAACCTTTGCAAAAGAAACCGGAAGCGGATCCCCGGTTGTAAAGGCGGTTCTGGTGGGATGGCTGCTTGCCGGAGTCCTGTTTTTCCTTGTCACGGCAGGCGTGTTTACAACGCTGATCATGATGGCAGCGGCAGCACTGGTCTTTTTCTGGTATCACCATATGGCATTAACGGAATTTGGTGGAACGACAGGAGACCTGGCCGGTTATTTTTTGCAGACGGCAGAACTGGCTATGGTAGCGGCATTGGCTGTGTGCAGCCATATCTTGTGACAGAATCGTGGCTTACGAAGAAAATGGAGGAAGAAGAATATGATCCTGGTGATCGGAGGAAGCTTTCAGGGAAAGAAAGCGTTTGCAGAACAGATCTGCAGGGAAGAAAAGGAACAGAACAAACAGAATCATCGTCTGAACATAGCAGATACATATCCAAATGTGGAGCAGCAGCCCCAGATCCTGCCGGATTTTCATCTTCAGGTCCGGAAAGCCCTGGAGGCAGGCGAAGATCCGGACGCCTTAACGCGTAAGCTTCTCGAAAATCCGCCCGAAGTGATCACACTGGATGAAGCTGGATGCGGGATTGTGCCCATTGAGCGGGAAAAACGCATCTACCGTGAGGCCGTGGGGCGTGCCGGACAGCTTCTTGCTGCCCGGGCAGAGAAAGTATACCGGGTTCAATGCGGTATTGCGACCCGGATCAAGTAAGGCTGAACATAACAGCGCAGCTGCAAAACCGCTGCACATAGACAAACAATAAAGGAAACGAATGACATGATACTCGGACATCTCTGGATGGAATATGCGGCTGCGGCCTGCATCGGTTTTTTATTAGATTTTATTGTGGGAGATCCACACGGGCTCTGGCATCCGGTCTGCGGGATCGGAAAGCTGATTTCGTGTATGGAAAAAAGGCTTCGGAAAAAAGTACCGGATCAGCCGGAAAGCCTGCTTCTTGCCGGGGCAGCGCTTGCCGTGACAGTTCCCTGCGTGACGGTTGCGGTCACGGCACTGATCCTGCTTCTGGCCGGTTTGATCCATCCATATTTTCAGTTTGCCGTGATGTGTCTGTTAGACGGGTGGATCCTGGCGGCAAGATCACTGAAAACGGAAAGTATGAAGGTCTATAAGGAATTGAAAACAGGGGATTTAGAGCGTGCCCACTATGCAGTTTCCATGATCGTTGGGCGGGATACCCAGAACCTGACGGCGGAGGGTGTGACGAAGGCAGCTGTGGAGACGGTTGCGGAAAATGCTTCCGACGGCGTGATCGCGCCGCTTTGCTTTTTATTCCTTGCCGGTCCGGTTGGCGGATTTTTTTATAAGGCCGTGAATACCATGGATTCCATGGTTGGCTATAAAAATGAAAAGTACCTGTATTTTGGGCGTGCGGCAGCAAAGCTTGACGATCTGCTGAACTGGATCCCTTCCAGGCTGACCGGATTTTTGTTTGCAGTGGCAGCCTTTCTGCTGCCTGGTATGAACGGAAAAGAAGCATTTGCAATCTGGCGACGGGACCGCAGAAACCATAAAAGCCCGAACTCGGCCCAGTCGGAATCGGCCTGTGCCGGAGCACTGGGAGTCCAGCTGGCAGGGGATGCCTGGTATTTTGGAAAGCGGAACCATAAGCCGACGATCGGGGACGCACACCGCCCGGTGGAGCCAGAGGATATTGCGCGTGCAAACCGGTTAATGTATCTGGCTTCGGTGCTGGCACTTTTTGCCGGAATCGGTCTGATCATTTTGCTTGAGATACTGACAGGAGGATTGGTGTAATGGAGCCATACAAAGCATCGGGACACGGTGGGGATGTTTACCGCAATCAGGTAAGCCATGATTTTTCCATCAACTTAAACCCGCTTGGGATGCCGCAGGGAGTTAAGAAAGTATTGAAACATTCGGTAGATGGCTGGGCCAGGTATCCGGACCCGGAGTGTGAAGCATTGAAAAATGCGCTGGCTGGGTATCATCATGTGCCGGCAGAGTGGATCCTCTGTGCCAACGGCGCGGCAGACCTGATCTTTCAGGCAGTGCGGATCCTTGCGCCGAAAAAAGCCTTGCTGTTTGCTCCGTCTTTTTCAGAATACCGGCAGGCATTAATGGCAGCAGGCTGTGAAATTGAAACACTTCCCCTAAAAAAGGAGCAAGGGTTCCAGCCGGATATCGAAGCGGCCCTGGATCATATTACGCCGGAAACCGGTCTATTGTTTTTCTGCAATCCCAATAACCCGACCGGTCATGCTGTGCCGGCGAGCCTGGTAAAAAAGCTTGCTGATCACTGCCAAAAGACCGGGACCTGGCTGATCCTGGACGAGTGCTTTTGCGAACTGCTGGAGCAGCCGGAAGACTTTAGCATGATGCCGTTTGCAGGCCATTACGAGAAGCTGGTCATTTTACGGGCATTCACAAAGACCTATGCTATGGCAGGACTCCGGCTGGGATACGCGTTGTCTTCTTCTGGATCACTGTTTCAGAAAATCCGGCAGGAGCGCCAGCCGTGGAGTGTGTCAGTTCCGGCCCAGGAGGCCGGAATCGCAGCACTGAAGGAGCAGGAGTATCTGAAGCAGGCAAGAATACTGATCGGGACAGAACGTGCATGGCTGAGCGGCCAGTTACAGGAGCTTGGCTTTACGGTATTTAAGTCTGACAGTAATTTTATCCTGTTTTACATCGAAGAAGACCATCCGGGGGAGCTGCTGCAGGCGTGCTTAAAACGGAAAATCCTTCTTAGGGACTGCAGCAATTTTGATGGTCTGGCATCCGGCTATTACCGGATCTGCGTGGGAATGCCGGAGAAAAACCGGCTTCTGGTCCGGAATCTGCAGGAAATTAAGAATGAAAACTATGGATGAAGAATTAAAGGAGAAGCAGGCTATGAGTTTATATCGGATCATCCTGGTAGATGACGAGGAAGAGGTGCGCAAGGGCATCATACGGAAAATTGACTGGAGCAGTCTGGGATTTGAAGTGGTCGGTGACGCAGAAAACGGAGCTGAGGCATTGGAGCGGATCGAGCAGCTGGAGCCGGAGGTTGTTATGACGGACATCCGCATGCCATTTATGGACGGGCTGACCCTGACGGAAAAGATCCGCCAGAAATACCCTTCCATGAAGGTGCTGATCTTCTCTGGCTTTGACGATTTTGAGTATGCACAGCAGGCGATCAAGCTGAATGTGACGGAATATATCTTAAAACCGGTGAATGTAGAGGAGCTTTCAGAGATTTTAAGACGGGTAAAGCAGAATCTGGAAGAGGAGATCAGCCAGCGCCGGGATGCGGCGATCTTACGGGAAAGCTACCAGAGAAGTCTTCCAATCTTAAGAGAAGTATTCTTAAATGACCTGGTGCGCGGAAGTGCGAATACCGCCATGATCGAAGAAAAGCTTCAGGAATACAGCGTTGACATCCTGCATGCGAAGAAATGGATCACAGCGCTGTTACATATTGAGACCGAGGCTTCTGGCCATCCTGCTGCCCTGCAGAAAGAACTGGTGCCTATTTCCGTGCGCCAGATCACAGAGGACCATTTAAAGGACTACTGCCGGTTTACCATTTTTAACTCCTCAGCAGGTATGGCTTTGATCGCGGTAATCGATGAGGACAATTCCCAGACCGGTCTTCTGGACCGTCTCGGCGATATCTGCAAGGAGTGCAGGCGTGTGCTGGATGTCACTGTGACGATCGCAGTCGGGCACAGCTGTCAGGAACTTTCTGAGATCAGCCGGATCTATCAGTCCTCGGTGGATGCCCTTGGCTATAAGACCATTGTGGGAACCGGACATACCATTTATATCAACGACGTGGAGCCGGTGAGCCGCGGAAAACTGAAATTTGATAACACCGACGAAAATGACTTTGTCACGGCGGTGAAGTTCGGGCCGGAAGAAAAAATCCGGGAAACCGTAAAAAAACTGATGTTGCGTATGGACGATGCCAAGGTGCATGCCAGACAGCAGCAGCTCTACATGCTTTCCTTATTCAACTGCGTGACCAGACTGATGCAGCAGTACGATCTGACAACAAAGGAAATTTTCGACACGGAAAAGCAGTATATGGACGTTCCTGCTGCGCTGGGAAAACCAGAGAAATTTGAAGCCTGGATTTTGGGTGCCTGCCTGCGGATCCATGAAAGCTTAAACCGAGAGCGTGACAATACGACCAAAAAGGTGATCCTGGAGGCAAGACGCTATATCGAGAGTCACTATCAGGACCCATCCCTTTCCGTGGAGATGATCTGCCGGGAGCTTCATATGAGTCCGGCTTACTTTTCAACGATGTTCCGCAAGGTGACGGGCCAGACATACATTGCGTACCTGACAGAGGTGCGTCTGCAAAAAGCAGTGGAGCTTTTAAATGAGACAGATGATAAGACCTATGTGATCGCACAGAAGGTAGGTTATCAGGAGCAGAACTATTTCAGCTATGTGTTTAAGAAGCGGTTCGGCATCTCGCCGACCAAATACCGTGGATCACAAAGCAGCTAAAGGGGATAGAATATGACAGGAAAGACATTATCCGAGCGCTTCAGCCGGGTCAGCATCCGCTCTATCATTTATCTTTACTTTACCATCAGCGCACTGACTGCACTGGTCCTGATGGGCATTTCCTTTTACGGGCGTCTGGTAAGCCAGATGACATCTGTCATTCAGGAGGAAAACCAGACAATGTTAGCCCAGGTAAATCATTCTGTGGATTCTTACCTGCGCACCATCATGAAGCTGTCGGATTCGCTGTACTATGATGTGATCAAAAATGCGGATCTCTCGGACGAAAGCATCCACAGCGAGCTGAACCTGCTTTACGACAGCAGCCGCGACTATGTGTCGAACATTGCGCTCTTTTCCAAGGATGGGGAGCTGGTGGATACCGTGCCGGCTGCCCGCATCAAAACAGATCTGGATGTGACAAAGGAGGAATGGTTTTCCGATACGCTGGAGCGGACGGAAAACCTGCATTTTACAATGCCGCATGTCCAGTATATTTTCGATAATGATGAAAACCAGTATACCTGGGTCATTACCCTGACCCGAGCGGTGGAGCTGACCCGTGGTGTTTCCACGGAACAGGGAATTTTGCTGATCGATATTACCTATGGAAGTTTAAAGCAGCTTTTAGACAGCATCACCATGGGAAACCACGGTTATCTATACATGATCAGCTCTGGCGGGCAGCTGATCTATCACCCGCAGATGCAGCTGATCGATGCCGGACAGCTGGAAGAAAACATCCAGGCTGCGGTGGGGTACCGCGATGGAAATTACCGGGAGTCCTACCAGGGCAGGATCCGGGATGTGACTGTCAAGTCGGTGGGCTATACCGGCTGGAAGCTGGTGGG